>SDBU01001062.1_pt1 | contig 40404 bp, 32 predicted proteins | sample 2277071 | NCBI WGS metagenome assembly SDBU01 (sample SAMN10397929, study PRJNA504765) | marine sediment metagenome | isolation source: marine sediment core GS08_GC12, 126 cmbsf | place: Arctic Ocean: Gakkel Ridge, Loki's castle | collected 2008 | reverse complement strand
GGCCCGCCCCAGAGCGCCGATCCAGAGGTCATCCGCAAAAAGGCGAGCTACCTCAAAGGCTACGTGGATTCGGTCAACATCACCGACTGCCAGACGGCGGTGGTGCGCATGTCCAGCATGGCGGCGGCTGTCATGCTGCTGGAGCTGGGGATTGAGCCCAACATGCAGATGACCTGCCGTGACCGCAATCGCATCGCCATCCAAAGCGATCTGCTGGGCGCGTGGGCGCTGGGCATCAAAAACCTGCTGTGCCTGACCGGCGACCATCAGTCCTTCGGCAACCATCCCACAGCCAAAAACGTCTTCGACCTGGATTCGATGCAGTTCCTCCGCATGGTCAAGCACCTGCGCGACGAGAAAAAGTTCTTATGTGGCGACCCGATCAAAGGCGTCGAGCCTCGCTTCTTCATCGGGGCCGCAGCCAATCCCTTCGCCGACCCCTTCGACTACCGGCCCCGACGCCTGGCCAAGAAGATCGCTGCCGGAGCCGACTTCATCCAGACCCAGATCGTCTTCAACGTGCCCAAGTTCCGCGAGTACGTCAAGCGCTGCGGCGACATGGGGTTGCTGGACGAGGTCTATCTCCTGGCTGGGGTAAGCCCCATCAAAACCCTCGGCGCGGCCAGATACATGGCCAAATTCGTGCCGGGCATGGATGTGCCCCAGGAATACGTGGACCGCATGAGGGGCGCTGTGGCGGGTATCCCCAAGGAGGACAAAGCACGCCGCCGTGAAGCCTGGGAGCGCGAAGGCATCCAGATATGCGTCGAGGTTATCCAGCAGGTGCGGGAGATGCCGGGCGTGGCCGGCGTGCACATCATGGCCATCGAATGGGAAGAGGCTGTGGCCGAAATCACCAAACAGGCCGGCCTACAGCCCCGACCGACGGTGGACTAGCCGGGGGAATGAACAATCGAGAGCATTGGCGTAAAAACAAAGAGCCATCTCCAAGAAGGGGGATGGCTCTTTTTCATCCGCAAATCCTGCACATCCGTGTTCTTTCTACCGGCAAATCAGCATGGGCCGCCGGCTCGCGCGCAATATCTGGTCTACTGCGCTACCGAGCACCACCTCCAGCACCGGGCCGAGCCCATAGCCTCCCATGATGATCAGATCGCTCTCGTGCTTCTCAACCGTCTTCAGAATCACCTCGGCGACCGGCCCGCTCTCCTTCACGAACGCGGCCTGCACGCCGTGCGTGTCCAGGTACTTTTGGGCGCGGGCCAGCGTGTCCGACGTGGTGCGGCCGGGTTCTATCACTGTCACCACGACCAGGGGGATGTTCCACTTGCCGGACAGGTAGGTGGCCACGAAGAGGGCCTCGTCGGCTTTGGGGCTGCCGTCGTAGGCCAGTAGCGCACGACCCAGATTAGACGAAGACCCTGGCACCGTCAGCACGGGCCGGGGACAGCGCCGCAGCAAGGTGCTCAATCCCGAACCGAGCCTGGCAATCGGCTGGGGGCCAGGGGGATAGGAGAGGCTCAGGACAACCAGGTCGTTCCACCGGGCCCGTTCGCAAATGCTGCGCGGCACTTTTCCAACTTCGAGGGCCAGCCTCCCTGGAATGTCCGCTGCCTCACAGCGCCGGTTGAACTCGGCCCGCACGGCTTGAGCCCCTTCACTGTTCCTTTGCGTCTCTGAGGGAACCACGTGAAGGCCGTGCAGCCGCGCTCCCTCGCGCCGAGCCACCTCCAGCGCGTGATCCAGGGCATGCCAGCCGGTCTCGTCGCCGTTGACGGCCACCATAATGTCGGCGAACAGGCTATCACCGCGGCGAGCTGCCAGGTGTTCTTTCCGCCATTGGCCTGGCGGCGGGCCGGCTTCCAGCTCATCGGGCGTCACGGCATCCAGCAGCTTCTCGCTGACGCGGGCAACCACACGCTGCGGCCTGGGGCTGAACTGGGCGGCGAGATCGGCGACGGCCTCCTCGGTGCCGATCTCCCACCCCAATTCTTGCCCCAGCGCGGCGCGGTGCTCCGAGACCCACAGGTGGAGATCCGTCTCCGTCCGCCCTGGGAAATCCCGCAATATGCCCCGTTCTCGAATAACCTGCACCACCGGCCAATAGACCTCATCGTACCAGTGGCCGACCGCCTCATCGTACGAGATCTCCCGCTCATGTTCCAGCCCCATGAAGTAGCGATGAACCTCGATGTGCTCTTCGAGTATGCGATACTGGCCGGGGGCGGTCACGTCCAGATTGGCTTCCGGGCGGAACTCGTCCAGGCGGGTGCGTTCCAAAAAGTTGGCGTACTCGGCTTTCAAAATCAGGTCGTCGGGCTGGGTGTCGGGCGAGAGGGGCACTTTGGTGCGAACCTCGGTCACGTAGGCCTGAATGGTTGGCGCGCCAACCTGCCGGGCAACCGACACGCGGTGATTGCCGTCCAGCACAAAATATGCCTCACCGATCTGGTAGACCTTGATCGGCGGCAGCCCTCCCAGATCGGTGACTTTTACCTTGACCCTGGCCCATCGCTCTTCGTCGCTATCCTGCCGGGGCAAGAAGCTGCGGGTGAAGTCGGCGTAGCGTCCCACGCTGCCAACGATGGCGTCCAGCGGTATTTCTTTCAATTTCTGCCTTCCCCCGCCCGTGGCCTTCAGCTTTCGGTGTACCTCCTCGTAGGAAAGGAGATCAGCCGACTTGCCGGTCAGGCGGGCCATGATCTGCTCCAGAGCGGCCTGGCGGCGCGCGCGGCGAAAGTCTTGCATTGCCGACCAAAGGCTGGGGAAACTCTGCTCTGTCATGACAATAGCCTCCGGTTAGACTCGTTGCTTGTTGCCGCATCAAAATGAAGCACCTGATAGCCGTAGGTGTTCACCACCTGGGTATGATGGTAAGTGGTGCGAATGGTGGTATGCGGGCTGTAGACGTGCTGGTGGCCGTGGATCAGGTAGCGAGGGCGATAGGTGTCCATCAGACGCAGGAAGGTCTTGAACCCGGTGTGGCAGAGGTCGGCGCCGTCGTGGATGCGGTAGGGCGGAGCGTGGGTGATCAGAATGTCCAGAAACCGGCCATGCCGCAGCCGATTCAACCACAAGGCCGGTGCCATCCCTAACGCCTTCCAGCGCATATCCTGCTCGGTGTACTGGTGGTCGCCCCGACCGCTATAGCGCATCGAACCCTCCAGCCCGCCGATGAGCAGCCCCTTGACCTTCACCACCCGCTCGTCCACATTGATGCCACCCAGGGGCGCTTGTTTGAACTTGCCATTAGCGGTGTGGATTCCTTGGTCGTGATTGCCGAACACGTAGAGCAGCGGCACGCCGAGCAAGGTGATGATGTATTCCAGGTAGTTGGGCGACAAATCGCCGCAGGCCAGCACCAGGTCCACGTCGCCAAACCGCTGTTTGATGGCCTCGCTGTAGAGGCTCTCCATTACTTTGTCGCTGATGGTTAGAATCTTCATTTATGCGCCACTATCACTAATCTCCTGGCCAAGTGATCGTATGCACTGCCTTCAAGGCTGCCGTATGCATCAAAGTGCGCAAAACCACACCCAGTCAATAATGATACCAGCTCCACGGCTGAATAAATGCGGTGCGACAGCCTGAGCTCAGTGCGGTTATCGTCCGCAAAAATGATCCAGCGATTCTCCATCCAACCCCAATTCTTGCTGAGCTTGCGTTCCTGCAGGATGAGCACGCCGTCTTCTTCGTACCAGTCTCTCTCGCTGAATATCCGAGCCAGAACCTCCTTGCCCATCAGATCTATAAGAAAGACCCCGCCCGGTTTGAGGGAGCGGTACATGTTCACGACAACTTGGCGGTCGTCTTCCGGATCTTCAAAATAGCCAAACGACGTGAAGAGGTTCACGACCGCGTCGAAAGCATCTGGCCGGCAAAAGGTCCTCATGTCACTCTGAACAAACTCGATCTCCAGTCCCTCCGACTCTGCCTGCTTGGATGCTCTATCCAGGTACAGTCGTGTCCTATCCACCCCCGTCACCTGGAACCCACGACGGGCCAACTCCAGAGAGTGTCTCCCCACTCCACAACAGAGATCGAGAACGTGCGCTCCCGGTTCAACCCCAAGGAGAGAAACCACTTGCTCCACCTCTGCCGGCGCATCTGACCAGCGCCGCTGAGTAAACAATGTAGGAGCCACCGTTTCCCAAAAGGTATTCTGCTCGTGCCAGGGTTGCGTTTTCTGCATTTTAACACCTCGCTGATTTATCCCGAAAATCGGGCAACGATCGGGTAAGAGGCGGCATCACTGAATTGGAGTTCAGGGGGAGGATCGCTGGTCGTGTTTTTCATGGTTGGGTACGTCTCAAACCTCCGCATCTCCAAATAACGGACCCAGGTCACTATCCTCAAACAGGATATGCACAGCGGCAAAGTCGTCTCGGGTATTGTAGCTGCGCCAGGCGGGGGTTCGAGAAAGCTCTGCGAAGTTGGTGGCGGAGACGATGAAGGATTCCAGGGTGACGTTTGGGTTGCTGAGGGCGTTTTCGATCTCTTTGATGCGCTGGTGGAGTTGTACTTTTTCGTCTTCAGGGCTACTGTTCAGGCGCATGCCGTGGGGATCAATAAAGATCAGGCGTTGCCGTTGGTCTTGCTTGATCCACAGGAGGAAATCGGGGTAGAATCCCGCGTCCTCAAAGAAGCCAACGCCACGCCCTCTGGATTGGTTGCGCAGCAAGAAAACGTCCTTGTCTGCAATGGCTTCGGGGTTGTTTCGCAACCAGTCCCGTAGTTGGCGCACAAATGTGGCCTCGCTGTCCTGGAGACCAGGTGGAGAAACGCTAACGTCATCCAGATGGGCCAGGAGTGGCAGGTAGAAATGCCGGTCAAAGTAGACACGGGGGAGGCCAGCGTTTTCTTCCCGACGAAGTCGCTCGACGTCGGTGAGCAGTTGTTGAATTTGTCCAATGAGGGCGCGTTGCTCGACGGGGATGGTGAGCCGGTAGTGGCCAAAGTTCAGGTTATCGTCCGTTTGATCGAGTGGGCAATATTCCATCTGCCAGCTTTCCCAACGGCGGCGTTCGCGGTGATAGTAGGCTTCGGCGTACTTCTCTAGCACGGCCAGGACGGTGGCCTGAACCCGTTGCAGGCCCGCGTAGCTTTGGGGCTGCACGTCTGCATCTGTGGCGAGCAAGACGTATTGGTGTTTTTCGAGAATGGAGCGTACGGTCTGGCGCGGGATCGCCAGGTTGTGCCAGCCACGCCGATTCTTGAAGGCCAGCAGGTCGAGGTAAAGCTGATCCCAGTCCAGCAGCGCCAGGACTTCCGGAGCGAAGTGCCGGGGCGGGACTCTGATTGCGGCGCCACCAGCAGCGTCCTCTTGCCCGGTTAGCACCGTTAGCTGGGGGCGTAGGTCAAGTTTGGGCGCTGGGGAAAAGTCCGGGGGCAGGGTGATGCAGTGGGTCTTGAAGTCTGTTCCTCGCTTGAGCCGGGGGACGAGTAATCCTTCTCGCAGGAACTCCTCGTTGGTGCGGATGGGGATCTCCACTTCTTCGTAGCCGCCAGAAGATACCCCTTCCCGCTCCAGGTACGCTCGAAACTGGCTCATATAGTTGGCACGCACGCCAAAGACGTTGAGCGTTTCCAGGTATTCGATGCGCTGAGGGTGCTGGCCGGGCAAGAAGGCGCTCCGCTTGAGCGTGCGGCCCTGGCCCAACAGACGCACGCCACGGCCAAAGAGTTGGATGATTTGGGTGCCCTCAGTGCGACCAATGTTGAGCAGACCCATCGTGGAGACGCGCCAGGAACTCCAACCTTCGATGAATTTCTTGGAGCCGATCAACACGTTGATGGTTGAGCCTGGGCGGTTGATGGTATCAAAGAGCGAATCGCTGAACGAGTCATCCTCACGGGGCAAAGACGTTTCAGCCTCCACGAGATTGAAAAACGCCGACGTATCGCCGATGTTGATCAGGCCGAAGTAGTTGTCGGCGTTCCCCGCCTTCAGGCCGATCTCGCCTTGTGCGCTCTTGACGTTGATCAAGCGCAGCCCGCCGGCAGCCTGGGTGTGGAAGAACACCCGCAGCATATCGCGGTAGATTTGGTCCGCGCTCAGGCCTAACTCCCGCAGGTAGCCAAACCGCCCTCCAAACAGGTCGCGCCTGTGTTCGTCTTGCAGTTCGGCGCGCCCCGTGAGGATGGCCGCGATGGTGTTGACTGTCCAATTGTCTTGATTGCGCAAGGCGCGATCCAGGAACAGAGCCACCCGCAGCACATCCGACTGCTTTTGCTTGTTGCGGGTATAGACCGCGTTGACGCTGCTGCCGATGAAAATCCACAGCGGCGGCTCCAGGTTGTAGGGCTTGAGTTGGGTGGCGCGGTCCTGGAACAGGCGCACCTGCTCGTAAAAGGCCAGCAGATTGGCGATCAGCAAAGTATCGGTCAGATCGTCGGCCCGGTCTTCGCGCAGGTTGATCACCTGGTATTCTTTGCCGTAACCGTCGCCGTGAAAGTATTTGTAGGAATAGTCGAAGATGATGGCCTTGCTGTACTCGGTCAGTAAATCCCGGTTGCGGGCGATGTTGATGGCCTGACCAAAAGTAGCGCTGTATTCAAAGGTGAAGCCATTCACCCCCAGTTTGTCGCGCAACCGTTTCCAGGCCTCTCCGCCGCTGCCCTTGTGGCCCTCGTCCACGAAGAGAAGGTTGCGGCCCTCGAATGCCTCCACGTCCACGCTCACCCCCGCCCCGGTCTTTTCTTCAGTGATCTTGGTGATCTCGATCACGCGCAGGGTGTGAGGTTGGCCGATGGGTGGGTCTCCGGCCAGGAAGGGTCGGGCGGGCACGCTGCTCAGGCGCAGTTCCTCCAGGTGTTGAGCAGACAGGCCCTCGTTGGGGGTGATGAGCAGCAGGTTGTCGCCGGGGTCGCGCTGGTATCGCAGGAACTGGTGATAGTTGATGTGCAGCAGGAGTGTCTTGCCAGAGCCGGTGGCCATCCAGTAGGCGATTTTGTTGAGGTCGTCAGGAGTGAAGCGGGGATACTGGGCAGTGTAAGGCAATAGGGCGTTTTGATCGGCGACGAAGCGGTTCAGATCGCGCACAAAAGCGTTTTGATCGTTCGCTCGCCGGTCGAGGAAGATCTCGGTGTACAGGGCGGCCAGGTATTGAAAGTATTTGAGTTGGATGGGGTGGGGGCGAGTGGCGTTGATGGCGGCCACGTCGTCCCGCAGGTTGGCGTCGTAGCGGGCCAGCCTGTCTTCAGGGATGCGGCTGCGGCCTTTGAGCACGTTGAAGAAGTGGCTGCGCCCCTCGGCATCGTAACCGGCAGATTGTCCGCGTAGCGCGGCTTGCAGTTCTTTGAAGGTTTCCGCGCCGAACAGGTGGTTGAAATAGCGAAACAGGATCAGGCGGTCGCCAAGACGTGTGGGCGGCGGTGGCATGGTCAGTTCCCTCCCCTGCGCACGGTGGCGGCGCCTCGCATGGCGTTCATAAACACCGTCTCTATGGGTTGCGCGTTGGGCACGTGCGAATCGCCGTTGACGTACACCCGATCGGGTTCCCAGACCTCTGAGGTCTCTAAAGACCTCGGAGGTCTCAGGATTTCTGTTTGAACAAAGGCAGCTTCGGCCTCCAAATCCAACCCGGCGGTATCGCGCCACATCACGACGACGGATTGATCGCCCGTCGTCCCAAACACAACCCGGTAAGTGCGCTCCTGGTGCTCGTACGCCAGGCGGGCCTGCACGGCCAGGCCAAGCAGGAAGTTGGCCGTCTCCATCAGGTCAACGCCCACGCGGGTTTCCACCCCGTTGCGGCGGACGCGCAACTGGTAGTCGAAGGGCGTGGCGAAGGACTCCATGTTCAGGCGGCTCTGGCGCGTTTCGTGGTCCAGGAAGTAGCGCAGCAGATAATCGTCCCGCTTCGGCGGGAACAGCCCGCCGGGGGCAGCCTCATCCAGTTCGAGGTTGTCCAGCGTGTCTTCGTAACTCTCCAGGCGCAGGTACTGGAAGGCGTGACTGGAGCCTTCGGAGCCTTCCACCGGCTGGCCGTTTTTCCAGTCGGCAGCGTAGACCACCTTCTGGATGCGCGGTCTGAGCACGGTGTCGAAATAGCTGCCTTGTTCAACAAGGATGTATTTGCGCTCCCCCTCGTCCTCGCGGTTGAGGTCGATGACGGCATGGGCAGTGGTACCTGAGCCAGCGAAGAAGTCAAGCACAGTGTTATTGATACCATTAGAAGTTGTGATTTCCAGCATCTGTTGAATCAAACGCGTTGGTTTCGGATTTTCAAACACACTCTCTCCAAAAAGCGACTTTACGATTTCGACTGCCTCATGATTATGACCAACGTCTGTGTGTAACCAGACTGTGCTTGGGGGCCTTGTTGCTTGATCGTCATAGAACTGCTTTACGTAAACTTGCCAGCCCTTTTCTTCAGTCTTGACCCACTCAATTAGCCCCTTTTCATTAGCATCTTCATATTTCTCGCGTTTCCATCGCCAACATCCCTCAGAACCATCCGGGCGTATAGGGAAGACTTGAGCCCCATCTGGGGCGGCTAGTGGATAAAACAGATTTGGACGATCAATTCTACGGGAGTTCTTGCCCTCTTTGCGCAACGATCTTCTTCGGTATCGTTTGCCAGTTTCTTTGTCTAGTTCGGTGAATTGGTCCAGATTCTGCTCGAATGCAATTCTTCCAACTGTGAACAAGTTAGAACGCCGATAGGTAGGTATGTAATCATGGTCTTGACTGTACCCTTTTGAATCCATCCTCGGGCTATAAACTTTCTGCCAGATTGGTTGTGCCAGGAAGTTGTCTGCACCAAAGATTTCATCCATCATCAAACGTAGGTTCTGGCACTCTCGATCATCAATACTGACGAAAATCGCTCCATCAAGCGACAATGTAACCCATCCTAAACGCAAACGGTCATTCAGCATGGTTAACCACGTGGAATGTTGGTAGGAATTTTTGTATAAGAATCCATCCGTTCCGCTGTTGTATGGAGGATCAATGTAAATACACTTCACCTTGCCCCGGTAAGCAGGCTGCAAGAGGGTGAGAGCCTGGAAATTCTCGCCGTGGATCAGCAGGCCATCGCACTGGGCGTCGAGGCCGCCTTCACCGTTGGAGAGAGCGGCCAGCAAGTCGTCCTTGAAGGCCGCGTCGTAAAAGGCGGTGTCTACGGTCAGGCTGGGGTGTCCGGCCAGAAACGCCAGCAGTTCAGGTTCGCCACCTTCCGGCTTCTGCACGCCAAACAGACGCTCCCACTCGGCCCATTGCGCGTCGTTGGCAGCAACCTGCGGCAACAAGTCTCCCGGCACCCGGTCGAGGGTGACGCACCACTTGGAGGTCAGCACAAACTTGGGCTTTTCAAACAGGGCCTTCCCAAAATCTTCAATCTGGGCCAGGAAGGCGATGATCTTGCGGGCGAGTCGCTTGATGACCACCAGCCTGGTCAGGTACTGTTCGGCGCGGACGGCGTTTTCGGTGTCCAGGTCGTCCAACCGCATGACCTCGTTCTTGAGGTAGAAGTCCAACTCGCGCTCCAGGAACCCTTGCAGGTCTTTGTGGATGAAGTAGTCGGAGGTGGCTTTGCGCGTCCAGCGGGTCAGGTGGAGATCGAGCCGGGGGACTTCTTTCCCGGCGGGCGGGGTCGCCAGCAGGCCACGCAGGGTGACCTCGGGAACCGCGTCCAGCAGGCGGCCGCGCGTTGTCTCGATGATCTTCTCCTGGATGCGCGCCCGTCCGTAAGTCGTTTCCTCAGCGTCATTCAGCGGGCGGTACTCGAAGAACAGGGTCAGTTCGCGTCCGTCTTCGTCGTACTCAGACGGCACGCCCTCCGCAACGGGGAAGAAGTAGCGCTTGTCGCCTTTGACGTTGCCTTGCTCGGTGTCGGCGGCGGCCAGCTTGAAACGCACCCGGTAGCCGTCGTGGGAGGCGATGACGAAAGCGTAATCGGTGAGAGTGTCAGCGGTCTTGACGTAGTACTGGTCGCGGTTGGCCCAGTGCAGCAGCACCTCCTCGCCGTTGTAGGGGATAGCGTACTTGTGGGTACGGGAGTAGCGGCGCTTGGTCACGAAGTCGCCCCGGTCGTAATAGCGGGAAAAGAAGGTGTAGAGAGCGTTGAAAATCTCCGCTTCGGCCTCGGCGGAGACAGTGGCTCGCTTGACTTCGATCTGAAGGCGCACGTACGTCACGGGCAACGCGGCCTGCATGTATTGCGCTGGCAGGATAAGAACGCCCTGCTCGTCAATTACCCCAGGGTAGTACGCTTCCCGTATTCTACGAGCAACGCGGTCCAGTTCTTCGCGTTTTTCTTCGACGATCCCTTCCTGTAGCAGAGTAAACTCCTGGGCCACGGCGTCCAGCAGACCCTTTTCGACAAAGTCATCAATCTCTGCTCGGCGCTGGTTCATAATGCGGTAAATGCCAAAGTCCAGGTCGGCAGCGTCGAATTGAAAGAGCTCGCGCAGCAGGGTTTTGAGTTTTGTGCGGTGGTTGGTCATGGGTTCATCTCCCGGTGAGGTTTGGTCAGGCTCCAGGGTGGCCGGCCCCGATATATTCCAACGGCGGCGATTGCACAAACGAACGCTGGCCCAAATCAGGCAGTTGCGCCATTCGGGGGGCGCTAAACAGGTCGAGGGTTATCTGACGCTCTCGTTCACCGTCTCAACGGTTTGGAAGGGGAGTTGGAGGCGCGGGGGGGAGGTGCGCCTGCCGTCGGCGTCGTATTTGTTTTCCCAGATTAGTTCTACCATTGGGGGCCTCCTCACGTTTCACGTTCATCAACTGTCACCGTCACGCGCACGCGCTCTGGAAGGTCTCCGCCGGTCAGCTTGCGAAGCGCCCACTGTTGAACGTAGAGCGTGCCAATGATGGGCGGGCCGTCGGTGGCCTCTTCCTGGTAGCGGCGGGTGTTCTTGGTGTCCTTCTCGACTTTGAACGTCAACTCTAGTTTGTCCATTGTTGATGCCTCCTGTGGTCTGTGGGGATGTCGGTCTTGGGTTTAGTGCTTCAACCGTGATTCCTCACCAAAGCCCAGTTGGTTTTACATTAGGCCTCCCGGCCTCCTCTCTATTCTATTGTCGTCCGGCTCTCTCTTCTTCGGACACGTCTTCAACCTCGATCTGCCATCCGGTCAGTTCCATAACACACCTCACATTCTGGTTATTGCGTCCCAATGCCTTACGTTTCTCCTTCCACCAATCGACTCTTACGATGGCCCGCTGTGTCTCCACATCAGTGATGACTTCTAGCACGTGATTCGGATCTAGAGGAGTCAAGGAGGCGACAATCAGTGACCCTGGATCGTTGCGCCATCGGATGAATTCAAGTTGCTCACCCCCCAAGGCTGACTTGATGGCCGTCACCCTTGCCTGCTCGGTACAGCAACGGAGTGCATCGACACCACTGGTCAGCGATCTGACCGCAATTTTGGACTTTATACCCTGTTGTCTGGCCAGTGCTACTACCTCTATTCGCCCATCACGCAACTCCTCAATGTGTTCTTCGAGAAGGCGGTAGAGCACACTGGACGGCTCTAACGCGGCTTTGGGACGCATCAGCAGATTCATGGCACATACGATGCATATGGCGTTGTACTCTTCGCCCTCTATTGTCTGCAAAAACCTATGTCGTGCAAGGACTGTCAGCTTGCCACTCTTTTCCTGCTCACTTGCTACCTCTTCGGCCAAGCTAATGTTGTCTGCTCCCCTGGCGCAGATATACATGTACTCGATTCCCCTATCCAAATTAATCTGTACTCTTCGTTCATAGGGCTGTATGCCCCACATCTTTGTCTGCTGTCGCGCTACCAACATGACGCTTGTCCGAATTCGGGAGCGGGCAAATGTTAAGCCTCCTGGTACGTCTTCACCTCTTTGCTTGGTCGCAATCTTCTCCAGAAATTGGGCAAAGCCCCGACTCTCCTGTCGAGAGGCTTCATCGGGGGTAGCAGGAAAAACCTTGTCACCCATATGGTGAAGTTGTCGGAGAAAGATTCTTGAGAAGAACCCAGCTCCCTGCAATCTGTCCAAAAGCGTACAGTCATCGCGCAACTGAGGTTCTTTCTCTATCTCCGGCTCCAGATAGTTCTCGAAGAAGAATGGCACAGCCGAGCCTTGCCTGGCAGAGATGAATGTATTCTTGGCAACAGTGAAATCGGTGGCTGTCATCAATATCTTGTCAACATATGGACGTGCCCGTGGTAACAGGCCCTCCCGCAAATAGGCAAGAGTCGAAACCACTAAATTGCGATCCCGGTTGGGAGAGTAGTCCATCGTCACAACGATTTCCCCATTGCGCAAGGACGCTTCAACAGCCTGTGCAGTCTTGGTCCACTCAATTTTCATCGCGTGGGGCAGCACACCCGGAGCCTCTCTGTTAAGGGCCTCGCCCACAGTGTTCACCGTGGCTTGAACGTTGGTGGCCACGTCGTCATACTCCCACTTTTTGTATGCCCAGGAGAACGTGCGGTAGAACCATGCCGCTACCTTCTCAACTTTGTCAAGGTTATTGAGCCCCCACCTGACTGCCACTGCTACTGCGGTTCCACCGCCGAGGAATGTCACCACGTAACCTATGATCTTATCCATATCTGGGCACTCCTTTTTCTGAAAGCACACGCTGGTAGCACTCGACGTTGGTACAGCATAACCTGACTTGGTTATCCTCCATGAATAGGCACTGAAGAGTGTCCAAGACTATCGGTGCACCGCATATGTCACAACACAATGAGCCCGCCATAAGCTCTTCAAGCAGGCCAAGACCTTCGATCACGGACTCGAGATCCCGCTTGTGGATTGCATGCACCTTTTCTCGTTGCAGCCATCTTTCAAGCATGTTATCGCTCCCCTTCGCACAATTTGTCAGGCTCGGTCAACCAAGTCTACACTGCTGTCAACATCGCCTCCAGTCCACCAATGCGCACGCCGGTGCGGCCGTGGATGGTGGCCCGCCCCAATGATAACACCAAGCATAGTATACCAGATTTCGGCTCGATTGGCAATAGGCGTAAAACGCAAAGAGCCGTCCCGTTTCCCAGGATGGCTCTTGCTTGTAGCAATATTGGCAATGCCGTAACGTCCTCAGGCTTCGCGAAGCCAGCCGTTGGCTGGTTTGGGCGAACGAGTGGGTCACAGACACCATGGTTAGGCGAAGTTCTGTTATGAACCTGTTACGTCTGAGGACTGTTTACCGGGGGCGCCGTCCACCACCTTGTCTTCCACCACCTTGACGGCTTTCGGAGCGAGGGCGAGCCTCATTAACGTTAAGCGTTTCGCCTTTCAACTCCGTGCCGTTCAGACCGGTGATCGCGGCCTGGGCTTCAGCTTTGGTGGGCATCTCCACGAATCCGAACCCTCTCGATACGCCGCTGAGTTTGTCCGTGATGATTTTGGCGGATGTGACCTCCCCGAAGGTTTCAAAGGCCTGTCGCAACTCTTCTTCGGTGAGCTCGTGTGGCAAATTGCCTACATAGATATTCATTCTGACTCCTTCTTATCTATTTTTCTTACTGCGGTGCTGTTCTTGAATATATCATACCACATTACTATAGTTTTGTCAATAATCTCAGGGAGAAAAAAGCCACCTGTGCGGTTGATGCGGGTGGCTTTCCTCATCAGAAAGATGGAGCAATGGGACAGAGGGCAATACCGCCCTCCGCCCCATCTCTTTTTCCCCCTCTCCCTTACCCCACCGGATCATCAGCGTGGTCGGCGTTCCACAGGGCCACCAGGTCATCGGCCGACTTGCCGATGTTCTACCGGTTGGCGATGTGTACAAAAACTCAGTTGCTCCCTTCCCTATCCGCAAACCAGCGATAGTCAATGTTCGGGAAAAGCTTATCTCGTTCGTAAAGTTCTGCGACCAGGGCCGGGTCCGCCCGCCCGGCCTCGGCGAGTTCGGCCAAACGGTCGAAGCGCTCCAGGTGCTCGTTGAAGCGGACGATGGCGTACTCGCGGGCCTGGCCCGTGGTTACCAGGAAGGGCCAATCGCTGGATTGCATCAGCAAAAGCTCCCGCGCGGCCTGGTTGAGGACCTCGGCCAGATCGCCCTGGGCGTCGGGATGCTGGGCCACGAGTTTTTCCATGCGACGCTCAGCTTCGTGGATAGGCTCCCACATCCAGCGGGTCTCGTGATTGTCCCAGGTCCAGTGGCCTCCCCCCGTGCCCCAGGAGCCCTCCGGCAAGGCCAACACGTCCTCAGGCGGGTGCTGCTCGAGATAATCGCTGGCCGTGGTCAGCTCCACCGTCTCGCTTTGGCTCAGGATCCTCAGCACCTCCCGCATCCACTCGATGCCCTCGAACCACCAGTGGCCGAAGAGCTCGGTGTCGTAATTGGAGGCGATGAGGCCGAATCCGCCGTTCTCCTCGTGGTACCTGGACACCAGGTCGTCAACCAGCCAGGCGAAGTGGCGGGAGTGTTCCCCTACTTTGTACGCAGCCCAGTCAGGGTAATAGTAATCCTTCCGCCCCAGATCAACCCGCGGCCCGGTCACTCGCCAGTACCGTAGACCTGAAACGCCGTCTTTTTTGTGGAACTCCAGGTAGTCGTAGTCGCCTGGATACCCCCAGTCGGCCGACCAGACCTGCATCCCCGTGCGGTTGTTGCGCCCCATGACGGCCACGGGCGAGTACACGCCCTCGCCTCTGCCCTCGGCCACGTAGTAGGGCTGGTAGGTGGTCTTCTCTGTAGGCTCTACGTAGTCGGGCAGGGGCACCGCGATGCGCTTGGGCACGTCCCCGTAGCCCACGGCGTCGCCAGCGGCCTTGCCCACTGGCAGCCCGCCCTCAATGGTGTGGGTCTCGCTGAAGAAGCCCCCGATGTTCATCTCGGCCAGAAACTCCTCTATACCAGGCTTGTAGTAGCGCTTCCCGTCTGCTTTGGCGTAGAAGGCCGGACGATAGGCGCACTCCGGCAGCCAGATGGCCCGCGGCATCCGCCCGAAGAGCCGGCGATAGCTCTCCACGCCGGCCTTCAGTTGGCCGTAGATCGAGGAATCGCGGGAGAGCAGGGGAAGGTAGCCGTGGGTGGCGGCGGAGGTGATGATCTCCAGATAGCCCTCGTCCTGGAGCTTCTTGAAGGCGCCCACGATGTCCCTTCCGAAGCGATCTCTAAAGGTGTCCAGGATGTTTCCGTACCAGTCGCGGAAGAAAGTGGCCAGGTGCTCCAGGTGGGGCTCGTCGGCCTTCTGGAAGCGCTCGATGTCGTCCTGGGCAGCCTCGATGTTCTGCTCCAGATAGAGCTCGAAGTGGGCCAGCACCAGGGGATCGGCCAACTGCTCGGCCAAAACGGGGGTCAGGCCGATGGTCAACTTGATGGGGTAGCCGCCCTCCTTCAGGTCGTAGAGGGCGTTGAGGAGGGGAACGTAGGTCTCCGAGGCGGCCTCGTGCAGCCACTCCTCGCCGTGCGGCCAGCGCCCCGCCATGCGGCAATAGGGCAGATGGCTATGTAGCACAAAAGTGAAAGCTCCTTTTTTCATTGGGTTTCTCCTTTTGAAACAAGACTACAACGGATTTAGAATCAAACGGATTGGGAGCAAGAAAATCTGTTCCCTTCGACAAGCTCAGGACAAGCCTTTCTCAATCCGATGTTGTGTTGCGTTTAAGTATACATCAAAAGCAGACATTTATCAAGCCAATATGGAGTTCGTAGTAGCGGTAGTAGCGACTTTAGTCGCTTTAGCTCCATTGTTACGAAAAACGCCGGTGTCCAGTATGACTTTCGTCATGCCCCCCGAACTGACCAATGGCACTTTCGCAAACTGCCGTTTTCTGGTACAATAAGGGCACAACGAAGGGAGGAATACAAGTGGAATCTGAGAAGAAAAGTAAGCGTGCTCGCTGGATTATCTTAGCGGTGGTGGCGGTGGTGATTGTGGCCGCCGTTGTCTGGGTTGTCAATAATCGCCCCTTGGCACAACTCCGCCAAAGCCGCGCCCTGGCTGCCAATCCGGAGGCTGATCAGATCGTCACCACCTTCATCGGCGACCTCTCCGCCGGGGCGACGGCCAGCGGACGAGTGCTCCCCCAGCGGGAAGCTCACCTGGCGCTGGGGATTGCCGGCCAGGTGAAAGAGGTCTACGTCGAGGTCGGCGACGAGATGCAGGCCGGCGATGTCCTGATCCGCTTAGAGGCCGGCAGCCTGGAGCGGGCGGTCCGCTCGGCGAAGCAGAGCCTGGCGATCCAGGAGGCAAGCCTGGCGGAACTGCGACAGGGGGCGTCCGACGAGGAGATAACGGCCGCCGAAGCGTCGGTGACGCAGGCCGAGGCGGGCGTGCTGCAAGCAGAGGCCTCCGTGTCCCAGGCGAAGGCCAACCTGGCCGGACTGCGACGAGGAGCTTCCGAGGAAGAGATCGCGGCCGCCGAGGCGTCGCTCGACAGCGCCAAAGCGAGTCTGGCCAATGCCCAGGCCGGACTGGTCAGCGCTCGTAGCTCACTGACTAAGGCCAAGCTCTCTCGTGACACACTGGCCGACGCCGACGTGACCGCCGAGGCAAACCTCAAGAGCGCGCGGGCCGCGCTGAGCAGCGCGCAAGCACAGTTGACCGCGCTGCTGGAGGGCGCGGACGCCGAGACGATAGAGCAGGCTCTCTTGAATTGGGAACAGACCAAGAACAGCCTGTGGAACGCCCAGTTAGAACGAGATGCGATGAAAGGCCGACCAGGGACTCCCGGATACATGAAGGATCAAATGGACATCGCGGTAGCCAACGCCGAGATCGCTGTCCGCGTGGCCGAGATCAACTACTTGCAGGCCCAGGAGGGCGCGACGGATGAGGTCATCGCCGCAGCCAGGGCATCAGTGGCGGCGGCAGAGGCCCAGGTGACCAATGCCCAGGCGCAGTTGGACGACATTGACGACCAGATCGCCCAGTCCGAGGCAACGGTTGTCCAGGCCGAAGCGTCGGTGACGCAGGCTGAAGCGGGCGTGTTGCAGGCCGAGGCTGCCGTGACCCAGGCAGAGGCCAACCTGGCAACGCTGCTGGCGGGCGCATCGGAGGAAAAGATAGCCGCAGCCGAGGCACAGGTGGCGCAGGCCGAGGCGGGCGTGCTGCAAGCCGAGGCCGCCGTAGCCCAGGCGGAGGCCAATCTGGCGTCGTTGCTGGCAGGTGCGTCGGAGGAAAGGCTGTCCATTGCCGAGGCGCAGGTGGCGCAAGCGCGAATCTCTCTGGAAGAAGCCCGAGACAATCTGACCAAAGCCATGCTGGTGGCCCCCTTTGACGGCGTGGTGACGGAAGTGTACGTTGCCGTCGGCGAGTGGGCCACCGGCCTGGCAGTGGACCTGATGGACACGAGCAGCCTGGAAGTGGTGCTGGACGTGGACGAGATAGACATCGGCAGCCTGGCGGTGGGTCAACAGGCCGTCGTCACCCTGGAAACCTGGCCGGATGAAGAGCTGACCGGAGAATTGGTCTCCATCGCTCCCAAAGCTAAGAGCGGAGCCGAAATCGTGACCTACCAGGTGCGTCTGAGCCTGGACGCCGGTGAGTTACCCATTCGCTCTGGCATGACGGCCAACGCCGAATTGGTTACGGACAATCGAGAAGGTGTGGTCCTGGTGCCCAATCGAGCCATCACCGCCGACCGCCAGGCAGGCAAGTACTACGTCAACCTGGTTCAAGGCGATACAGTTGCCAGGACAGAGGTCACGATAGGCTTGCGCGACAACAAGTATACCGAGATCACCAGTGGTCTGGAGAAGGGCGATCAACTGGCCATTGGCGAGGTTAAGGAAGTGCTGGACTTTACACAGGGGCCACCAGAAGAAATAAGGAGACTACGCCCATGATCGAACTTGCCGATATTACCAAAGAGTACCACATGGGAACGCAAACGGTTCACGCCCTGCGCGGGGTGAGCCTGACTATCCAGGAAGGCGAGTTTGTGGCGGTTATGGGCCCGTCCGGCTCTGGAAAGAGTACGCTGATGAACATGATCGGCTGCCTGGATCAACCCACGGGCGGCACGTACAAGCTGGACGGCATAGACGTGAGCCAGATGAGCGACGACGACCTGGCCCGGATACGCAACAAGCGAATTGGGTTTGTGTTTCAGATCTACAACTTGTTGCCCCGCACGCAGGCCATCAAGCAGGTGGCGTTGCCGCTGATGTACGCCGGCTATGGCCGGCGGGAGCGGCGCCAACGGGCAGAGGAAGCCCTGCGCGCGGTAGGGCTGAGCGACCGCATGGACCACCGTCCCGATGAACTCTCCGGCGGGGAGCAGCAGCGAGTGGCCATCGCCCGCGCCCTGGCCGTCTCTCCCGACATCATCCTGGCCGACGAGCCGACCGGCAACCTGGACACCGCCTCAGGAGACGAGATTCTGGACATCTTTGACGATCTGAACGCCCGCGGCATCACCGTCATCTTCGTCACCCACGACCCTGAAGTGGCCCAACGCGCCAGGCGGACGGTGTATCTCAGAGATGGACTGATCGAGAGTGATAAAAACATTCAAAATCCAAAATCCAAAGTTCAAAATCCAAAATTTGAGCTTTGAGCTTTGAACTTTGAGCTTTGAGCTTTTTTGGGGGGAAACAATGAACCTGACAGAGAGTCTTTTGACTGCCGTTGACAGCTTGGTGACCAACAAAATGCGCGCAGTGCTGACCATGCTGGGTGTCATCATCGGCGTGGCCGCCGTGATCGCCCTGATCTCTATCGGTAACGGCGTCAGTGCTTCCATCGAAAGCGAGATTCAAGCCATCGGTTCAAACCTGATCACCGTAATGACGGATCAGGACAACAGTGGCGGCTATCAGGCCTTGAGCATGGGGGATGTGGAGATGCTGGCGGATCCGCTCTATGCTCCGGCGGTGAAGGAAGTGAGCGCCCAGATACAAGGCAATCAGCAAGTGCTCTACGGCCGCCGTGATACCCGTATCACCGTCGCCGGCGTCACCGCCAACTATTTGGATATCCGCAGCCTGACCCTGGAATTAGGGGATGGGCTGACGGAAAACGACCTGGACACCAAAGCCCGGGTAGCCGTCCTGGGAGCCAACGTCGCCGACGATCTGTTCTCCGACGAAGAATTCCCCATCGGCAAGGCTGTAAAAATCAGGGGGGTTCAGTATGAGGTGATTGGTGTGCTGGAGGCCAGGGGCGGGATGGGGTTCATAAGTGATGACGATCAGATCTTTATCCCCCTTACCACGGCGCAGAGCCGGCTCTATCCCACTCGCACCCGCAGCGGCGAGCGAGCAGTGCACGCCATCGTCGTCCAGGCGCAAAACGAAGAATTGATGGACGAAGCAACCGTACAGATCAAAGAAACGCTGCGCGAAAGCCACGACATCGCTTACCAGGCCGACGATGATTTCACCATCCTCAGCCAGAGCGATATTCTGGCTGCGTTCGACGTCATCATGGGCACCATCACCATATTCCTGGGAGCTATCGCCGGCATCTCGCTGGTGGTGGGCGGGATCGGCATCATGAACATCATGCTGGTCAGCGTCACCGAGCGGACGCGGGAGATCGGCATCCGCAAAGCCGTGGGCGCGCTCAAGCGGGATATTCTGGCCCAGTTCTTGATCGAGTCGTTGGTGATGAGCCTGATAGGCGGCGTGCTGGGGATCGCCATAGGGGTGGCTACTTCTACCCTGATCGGCAATCTGTCCGCCGACCTGACCCCCGTGGTGGACCCCGGCACGGTGCTGATGGCCTCCGGCTTTGCCGGCGCCGTCGGGCTGATCTTCGGTATCTACCCCGCCTGGCGAGCGGCCAGCCTGCGGCCCATTGAGGCGCTGCGGTACGAGTAAGGTGGTAGATTCAGTAGATCTCAGTCGCTCGCGGCGGATTGCCAAATCCGCCGCGAGGCCGCTGGATCTGGCGATCCAGCGGGAGCAAATTGCGATGTGCTGAGACTGTGAAGTTGGTGAAAGAGGCCAGTATCAACTTAAAGGCTCAAAGGCCCGTCCTCGGGCCGCCCCGGGGACGGGGCTCAGAGCGCAGGAGAGAAAATCACAGACAATGAAATCACTGCGACGTATGGTACGCTTTGTCAAACCTTACAGAAGGAAGGCCATCCTGTCAATGCTGCTGTTGATGGGCGTGGTGGTGGCGGACTTGCTGATCCCACGGCTGACCCAACGGGTCATTGATCAAGGCATCGCCAGGCAAGACGTGGGAATGATCCTAACTACCTCCCTGCTGATGCTGGGGGCCGCGCTCCTCAGTGCGTTGTTTGCCATCGGCAACACGCTGCTGTCGGTGCGGGTGGCGCAGAGCGCGGGCGCGGACTTGCGCAGCGCGATCGTCCGCAAGGTGCAGACGTTCTCCTTTGGCAACCTGGACCGTATCCAGACGGGCCAACTGCTGGTGCGCGCGACCAGCGACGTGAGCCAGGTGCAGATGATCGTGCAGATGTCTCTTCGCCTGCTGACCCGCGCGCCGCTGTGGATGATGGGCAGCGCGGTCATGTTGATCAATACCAGCACGCGGTTGGCGCTGCTGATGCTGGCGCTGATGCCGGTGATCCTGGGTATCATTTGGTTCTTCCTCACCACGGCGCGCCCGCTCTTCTTGTCGGTGCAGGCAAAGCTGGACAAATTGAACCAGGTCTTGCAGGAGAACCTGGCGGGCGTGCGGGTGGTCAAGGCCTTCGTGCGCGTCGAGCACGAAAACGCCCGCTTCGACCAGGCCAACATCGGTCTGACAGATGATAATATCAAAGTGATGCAACTCATAGCTGTGCTAATTCCCACCATGCTGGTCCTCGTCAACCTGGCGGTCGTGGGCGTCGTCTGGTTTGGGGGAAAGCTGGCCATCGCCGGCGATTTCACCGTGGGCGAGATCGTGGCCTCGATCAATTACATGTCCTACTCGCTCTTCCCGATGATGATGCTGGGCGGCATGATCGGGCCACTCTCCGCCGCCGATGCCTCCGCCGCGCGCATCTGGGAGGTGTTGGACAGCACCCCCGACGTGCAAAACCGCCCGCAAGCGCGGGCCTTGCCCGACGTAACCGGGCGCGTCGCTTTTGAAAACGTCTACTTCAGCTACAACAGTAGTAACGACTTCAGTCGTTTCGACGGCACAAGAGCGACTAAAATCGCTACTACGTCTGACGAGCCGGTGCTGAACGGCATCAACCTGGTGGCCGAACCAGGGCAGACGGTGGCCATCCTGGGCGCGACCGGTTCGGGCAAATCCAGCCTCATCCACCTGATCCCCCGCTTCTATGACGTGGAGGCCGGGCGGGTGACGCTGGACGGCGTGGATGTGCGCGACATCCCGCTGGACGCGTTACGCGCCCAAATAGGCATCACGCTTCAAGAGACAGTGCTGTTCAGCGGAACCGTCCGCGATAACATCCGCTACGGTCGCCCCGGCGCGACGGACGAAGAAGTCATCGCCGCAGCCAAAGCTGCCCAGGCCCACGACTTCATCACCACTTTCCCAGACGGCTACGATATGCTGGTCGGGCAGCGGGGGGTGAACCTGTCGGGCGGGCAGAAGCAGCGGATCGCCATCGCCCGCGCCCTGCTGGTGCAGCCCAAAGTCCTCATCCTGGACGACAGCACCAGCGCGGTGGATGTGGAGACGGAGGCCAAAATCGAAGCGGAGTTGGAGCAGTTGATGGCTGGTTGCACTACCTTCGTCATCGCCCAGCGCATCAGCACCGTGCTCAACGCCGACAAGATCGTGGTGCTGGACCAGGGGCAGATCGCCGCCGAAGGCACGCACGCCGAACTGATGGCCTCCAGTCCCATCTATCGGGAGATTTACGAATCGCAGCTGGGGGAGGCTCGAAATGGCTAGACGACAGGCCACCGGCCTGCCCGGCCCTGGTGGAAGGCACAGAGGCGCGAAAATCGAAAAAGCCCGCGATGTGCGCGGCACGCTGCGGCGACTGCTCGCCAACTTGCGGCCCTACAAGTGGGTGCTGGGGGGCGTGCTCGTCCTGGTGGTGGTGAACACGCTCCTGGATTTACTCGTGCCTTTCCTGATGGGCCTCTCCATTGACAAGTTCATCGCTACTGGCGATTTGGCGGGACTGCTGCGCATCGTCTTGCTGATGCTGGGTGCGTACGCAGGCGCGTGGCTGGCGAAGATCGGACAGGGCGTGGTCATGGCGCGGGTCTCCCAACAAGCGATGCGCAGCCTGCGCCGTGATCTATTTGAGCACCTGCAGACCCTCTCGCTCAGCTTCTTCGACCGGCATCCGCACGGCGAGTTGATGAGCCGCCTGACCAACGACCTGGACGCCATCAGCCGCGTGCTGGCGCAGAACGTGACGGATCTGTTCGGCGGATTGCTCTCGCTGGCTGGCGTCCTGGTGATGATGTTTGCTATCAACTTCTGGCTGGCGCTAGGCTCGATGATCGTCTTCCCGCTGATGATGGGGTTGGTGGGCTTCGTGGGGAAGCGCACTCGCAGGGGCTTCCGCGAGTACCAGATGCGGATCGGGCGGTTGAACGGGCAATTGGAGGAGATGTTCAGCGGGCAGCGAGTCATCATGGCCTTTGGGCAAGAGGCCAGCACGCTGGCGGATTTTGACGCGGCTAACGAGATGGTGCGCCAGGTCGGCATCCAGGCTCAGACTTACGCGATGCTGGTCCCGCCGCTGATGGGCATTCTGAGCAACGCCAACATCGCCGTGGTCGCCGGGCTGGGCGGCTGGATGGTGCTCCAGGGCTGGGCTACGGTCGGCACTATTGCCGTCTTCTACAACTATTCGCGCAAGTTCGCCGCGCCGCTGCGCCATCTGGGCAACCTCTACAACCAGATCCAGTCCGCACTGGCTGGAGCCGAGCGGGTCTTCGAAGTGATTGACGAGCAGCCGGAACTCACCGACGCGCCTGACGCCGTCGCACTCGACGACGTCGCTGGTGAGGTGGCCTTCGACCACGTGGACTTCAGCTACGTGCCCGGCGTGCCCGTCATCAGGGATATGAGCCTAACCGCCAGGCCAGGGCAGACGATTGCCCTGGTCGGCCCGACGGGCGCGGGCAAGACGACGATGGTCAACCTGCTCACACGCTTCTACGACATCCAGGGCGGCGCTATCGCCATTGATGGACGGGACATCCGCCAGGTGCAGAAGGATTCCCTGCGCCGCCAACTGGGCATCGTGCTGCAAGACACCTTTCTGTTCTCCGAGACGGTGATGGAGAACATCCGCTACGGCCGACTCGATGCCACCGACGAGGAATGTGTCGCCGCTGCCAAACTGGCCAACGCCGACCAGTTCATCCGCCGCCTGCCCCAGGGATACGACACCGAGCTTTCGGAGCGCGGCAGCAATCTGAGCCAGGGCCAGCGGCAGTTGCTCGCCATCGCCCGCGCAGTCTTGGCCGATCCAGGCGTCCTCATCTTGGATGAGGCCACCAGCAGCGTTGACACTCGCACCGAGGTCAACATCCAGAAAGCCTTGCTCCAGTTGATGGAAGGCCGCACCAGCTTCGTCATTGCCCATCGGCTCAGCACCATCCGTAATGCCGATAAGATTCTCGTCATCAACGACGGGCGTATCATCGAGCGCGGCACGCACGACGAGCTGCTGGCGCAAGGCGGGTTCTATCACAATTTGTACATGAGCCAGTTCAAGGGCAAGGCTGCGTAAGGGCGCGAAAATGGAACAACCACTGGCTATGCGTGAGGCGCTGCGCATCTTTCGCCTAGCGCTGATCATCAAGATAGCTTTCTTCGGCCTGGGCTTGCTGGTGGCATTGGGCTTGGGAACCCCAGCCCAATTGGCGGTCTTGCTGCGCGCGGCCCCCACGCTGCTGCTGGCCCTGCTGATGCTGCCTCCCTGGCTGGAGCGGGCTCTGGGCCGGCGATTCCTGGCCTTGGGCTTGGCCCTGGACGTGCTCTTCGAGAGCCTGCTATCGGCCCCCTTCTTTTTCGAGCAGCGGTTCTTCTGGCTCCAGGACTTGGACCTGTCGGAGCCGATGATTCGGCACCTGACGGAAGCCCCGCTGACGGAGCCTTTCTTCTTCCTGCTCATCCCCCTGGTATTGGTGGCCTGGGGCTACGGCCGGCGGGGCGCTGTGTGGGGGAGCACCTGGGCCGCGATTCTGCACCTGGGCACTGGCTGTTGGGCCTTGCAGCAGGACATCCTCGCCCGCCCCTTTTTCACGGGCGCGCTGATGCGCATCGCCCTGCTGTACCTGGTACCCCTCCTCGTCAGCATCCTGGCCCAGCGGGAGCGGAAGCAGCACGCCGAACTGGAGGCCGCCCACCAACGCCTGCGCCGCCACGCCGCCACCGTCGAGCAGTTGGCCGTCAGCCGCGAGCGAAACCGCCTGGCGCGTGAGTTACACGACACGCTGGCCCACACGCTGGCCGCGCTTTCGGTGCAACTGGAAGCGCTGCGCACCCTGGTGGTCCACGAGCCTACGGCGGTCCAAGACGCCCTGAACGATGTCACGACCCTGGCCCGAAATGGGCTGGAGGAGTCGCGGCAAGCCATTCAAGCCCTGCGCACCGATCCGCTGAAGACACTGGGCCTGGTCGGCGCGCTGCGGGGCATGCTCCAGAATTTCCAGGCCCGAACCGGCGTGCAGGCCGACCTGAGCGTAGCTGGCCAGGAGCCCGACATGACGGATGAAGAAGCTCAGGCCCTGTTTCGCATCGCGGACGAGGCCCTGACCAACGTGGAGCGTCACGCCGCCGCCCAACAGGTGGCCGTGCGTCTGGCCTTCGGCAACGACCGCATTGACCTGGTGATCCGGGACGACGGCGTAGGCTTCGATCCCGCCGCCGTGGACCCCGATCACTACGGCCTGACCGGAATACAAGAGCGAGCGGCGATGATCGGGGCGACGCTGGAGGTGAACAGCCGCCCTGGCCGCGGGACAAGGGTTCGGTGTTCGTTGGAGAGGTGAGGTGCAATGAGTTCGATCCAGGTTCTACTGGTAGATGACCAGGAGATCGTCCGCCAGGGGCTGACCACGATTCTCAAGTACGCGCCGGGGATCGAGGTGGTGGGTCAGGCTGGCGATGGGAAAGAGGCGATGGCCCTGGCCCGCGCCCTCCGGCCCGACGTGGTGCTCATGGACCTGAAGATGCCCCGGCTGGGAGGTATCCCGGCCACGCGCCGCATCTGCGCGGAATTGCCCGATACCCAGGTGATCATCCTCACTACCTATGACACCGACGCCCTGGTCTTCGAGGGGATCAAAGCTGGGGCCAGGGGTTACCTGCTGAAGGATGCTACCAGCGAGATACTGGTAGAGGCTATCCGGGGCGTGGTGCGGGGAGAATCGTGGATTGACCACAGCGTGGCGCGCAAAGTGCTGAACGAGTTCCAGCGATTGGCGGCTCAGTCGCCGGCCCGTCCTGCCGCCCGGCCCGCGCTGGCTTCGCAGGACGAGCCTATCATTGAGCCTCTCACCCCCCGCGAGGAGGAGGTGCTCAACCTGCTGGTGGAGGGGTTGTCGAACAAGGAGATCGGCGCCCGCCTGCACCTGACCGAGGGCACGATCAAGAACTACGTCAGCAACATCATCGCCAAGCTCCAGGCCAACGATCGCACGCACGCTGTGGTCACTGCTCTGCGGCACGGTCTGGTGGATCTCAGACCGGAATCGTCAGGCTCTCCAGGTCGCGGGGGTAGTAGGTGATCAACTCCAGGCCGTCCTCGGTGATGACCACCGTGTCGGAGTGGCGGAAGCCGCCCAACCCAGCCACGTAGAGACCCGGCTCGACGGTGAGGACCATGCCCGGTTGCAGCACCGTGTGATCGCCGCTGTCGAGAAACGGCCCCTCGTGATAGCGCAGCCCAATGCCGTGGCCGGTGTGGTGCTTCCAGTAGGGCATCAGGTCATGCACTTCGTAATAGCGCCGCACTGCTTCATCCACCTCGCTGCACTTGACCCCCGGCTTCAATGCCTCGAAGGCGACCTCCTGGACAGCCTTCATGCGCTCGAAAAAACGCCGCTGCTCATCGTCGGGCGGGCCGATGATCATGGTGCGTTCCAGCTCTGAGTGGTAGCCCCACATCGCTGCCCCCGCGCCAGTGACCAGCACGTCGCCGGCCATGAAGGTGACGTTCATGGCCAGGGCGTGGGGAATGGCCGCGTGTCGCCCGATCTGGCCACGGTAGCCCGCCCTTGCCCCCTGGGAGAACATGCTCCGCGCCCGATAGAGTGGCCCCAGCGTGTCCACCAGCGCCAGCGTCGCCTCCTGACTGGCCCGCAGGCTCACCTCCGTCTCCGTCGCGCCAACCCGCGTGTACCGCTGCAGCAGCCGATGGGCCAGGTGGCCCCATTTTGCGCTCTCGCGGATTAGGGCCAGCTCGGCGGGGCTTTTGATCGCCATCTGCGCTTCCACAAAGCTGCTGATGCGGACCACTTCCGCGCCGGTTAGTTCAGACAGGTTTGGCCCCTGGTAGCCCAGGATCCAGGGGTAGCCGTCGGTGTCGGCGCCGATGCGGCCAGCGATCCCCATGTCCTCCAGCACGCCCTTGAGAATGACCATCGGGTGCGGATGGTCGGGATACTCAGGGTAGTGATCCACGCGATCCACCACCGCCTCGGCCTGGGCGTGTTCCAGCTCCAGGCGCGGCACAAAGAGCGCTCGCTCGCCCTGCGCGTTGATGGCCAGCGCCATGGGGCGTTCGGTGGGGATGAAGGCAAAGTCGGTGAAATAGGTTACGTAGTAGTTGTCGAACAGGACAGCACCCGACAAGCCCTCGGTACTGAGATACTCAACCAGCTCTTGTGCACGCGCCTCGAATTCCGCTTTGAGAATTTGGATAGATGGGTACATTGTTTCCTCCATTAGAAGTCTTTTATCAACTGGCACGCCAGCGCGTCAATCTCCGCGTCGGTACTTTGGATCGCGAAGCAAGCGAAAAACCACGAAAAGCACGAAACCCTTTCGCGTCTTTCGCCTCTTTTCGTGTCATTCGTGGTCCAAACCTTCCACTACCCCAATCTCCTCCTCCGTCAACCCATACAACTCATACACCAGCGCGTCAATCTGCGCGTCGGTGCTTTGGATCACGAAGTAGGCGAAAGACCACGAAAAGCACGAAACCCTTTCGCGCCTTTCGCCGCTTTCGTGTCATTCGTGGTCCAAACGTCCTCCGTCTTTCCGTGTTTCCGTGATTCACCTCAATTGTATCACATTGGCGGGCGTTTTGCAAGCTATGGTTGACTTTCAGCCATAAGGTGGTAAAATAAGGGCGAAGGCAATGGAGTTGGAAAGGGGGATTTGAATGTCCAAAGGTAAATTAGTGCTCATTGATGGCCACGCTTTGGCCTACCGTGGTTACTATGCTCTGCCGCAGAGTTTAACTACCTCCCAAGGCGAGCTGACCAACGCAGTGTTCGGCTTCACCTCCATGCTCCTCAACGTGCTGCGCGACGAGAAGCCCGACTACATCGCCGTGGCTTTCGACGTGGGCAAGACCTTCCGCCACGAGAAGTACAAGGAGTATAAGGCCCACCGCATCGAGATGCCCGACGAACTGCGCACCCAGATGGCCCGCATTCAAGAGATCGTCCAGGCCCTGGGCATCCCCATCATCGAGGCGGAGGGCTACGAGGCGGACGACGTACTGGGCACCCTGGCTCAGAAGGCGGAAAAAGAGGGGGTGGAGATCCTGATCGTCACCGGCGACACCGACACCTTCCAACTCATTGACGATCACACGCGGGTGCTGACCTCCCGCCGCTCGTTCTCCGATACTGTGGTGTACGACCAGACGGGCATTGAGAACCGCTACGGCCTCCAGCCCCACCAGCTTATTGACTACAAAGCTCTCGTTGGAGATAAGTCTGACAACATCCCCGGTGTGCGAGGCATCGGCAAGAAAACAGCGACCAAACTCCTGCAGCGGTACGGCAGCGTGGAGGAAATCTACGCCCACCTCGACGAGGTGGAGAGCTCCCGCTTCCGCAATGCCCTGGAGAAAGGCCGCGAGAGCGCGTTCCTCAGCAAGTTTCTGGTGACCATCGTCACCGACCTGTCCGTCGAACTGGATTTGGAGGCCTGCCGGACCACCGAGTTCGATCGGGACAGAGTGAAAGAACTCTTCAGAGAACTGGAGTTCCGAACCCTGCTGAATCGGCTGCCTTCTGAGCCAGGGGCCGAGAGGGCTCGCCAGGTATCCCCTCACCAACTTTCCATGTTCCAAGAAGCTGAGGAGGTCGAAGAAGAGAAAGCAGCTCCCACCAGCTATCAAATCGTGGGGGATGAGGAGGCCCTGGAGGAGTTGGTGGCCCGGCTGTCAAAAGCGGCGGCCATCACCCTGGACGTGGAGACCACCAGCACCGATGCGATGGTGGCTGATCTGGTAGGCATCGCCCTGACCGATAGGGAGGGGGAGGGATACTATGTACCCGTGGGACACGGGCCAGGAGCAGGAGAGCAACTCCCCCTCGATCACGTGTTGGAAAAGCTTGGGCCAGTGCTGGAAGACGAGGCCATCGCTAAGTACACCCACAACGGCAAATACGATCTCACGGTTCTGATTCGCCACGGCGCGCAGGTCAAGGGCCTCTCCTTCGACACCATGATCGCCGAGTGGCTGGTTGACCCGGCCAGCCGTAACCTGGGGCTTAAGAACCTGGCCTGGGCGCGGCTGGGGGTGGAGATGCAGCCCATCGCGGATCTCATTGGCAGCGGCAAGAAGCAGATCACCATGGCCCAGGTACCCATCGCCCAGGCGGCCAGCTATGCCGCCGCTGACGTGGACATGACCCATCGCCTGGTGAAGGTGCTTGAGCCCGAGCTGAGGGAGAGGGAGCTGTGGCCTCTCTTCACCGAAGTGGAGATGCCGCTGGTTCCCGTGCTGGTCGAGATGGAGATGAAGGGGGTGAAACTGGACGTGGAGTACCTGGGGGAAATGTCCCGCCAGCTCCATGGGCAACTGAGCGCCCTGGAGCGAGAGATCCAGGAGACGGTGGGCTATGCCTTCAACGTCAACTCCACCCAGCAGCTCAGCGACGCCCTGTTCGTCAGACTGGGGCTATCGGTTAAGGGCGTGCAGAAGACCAAGTCCGGCCATTATTCCACCGCCGCCAGCGTGTTGGAGAAACTCAAGGGCCAGCATGCGGTCATAGAACTCATCCTGGAGCAGCGGGAGCTGGCCAAGCTCAAATCCACCTACGTGGACGCTCTGCCGCAGTTGGTGAACGAGCGCACAGGGAGAGTGCACACCTCTTACAATCAAACGGGGACGGTGACCGGGCGCATCAGCTCCAGTTCTCCCAACTTGCAGAACATCCCCATTCGCACCGAGGTGGGGCGGCAGGTGCGCCGTGCCTTCGTGGCCGAGGAGGATTCGGTGCTCCTGGCCGCTGACTACTCCCAGGTGGAGTTGAGGATACTAGCCCACATCAGCCAGGACGAGGGGCTGCTTGCTGCTTTCAGGCGAGGGGAGGACATTCACGCCAGCACTGCGGCCGCCATCTTCGAAGTGCCCCTTGATCAGGTCACGCGCGAGATGCGCCGCGTGGCCAAGATGATCAATTTTGGCCTATCCTACGGGATGAGCGGCTACGGCCTGGCCCAGCGCACGGGCCTCTCCCAAGAGGAGGCCAACCGCTTCGTCGAGAGCTACTTCGCCAACTATCCTAAGGTCAAGGTCTACATGGAGGAAACCAAGCGAGAGGCGGCCCGGCAGGGCTACGTTGAGACCCTGCTGCATCGGCGGCGTTACTTCCCGGAGCTTCAAAGACCCAAGGTTCCCGGCGCCTTGAGGCGTGCTGCCGAGCGAGAAGCCATCAACATGCCCATCCAGGGCAGCTCGGCCGACATCATCAAAATCGCCACGATCCGGCTGCACGCGGCCCTGAAGGAACGGGGCTTGAAGAGCGGCATGACCCTACAGGTTCACGACGAGCTGGTTCTTGAAGTGCCCGAGGGCGAACTGGACGTGGTTGCCCCTCTGGTCAAGTCCATCATGGAAGGGGCCTTCCAACTGGACGCGCCGCTGAAGGTGGACATGAAGGTGGGTAGGAACTGGCTGGAGATGAAGTGAGTGGAATTTGCTAAACGTCAAGGATAGTGGTAAAATCCTCCGATGAGGTCACGGTCGAGGGAGTCCGCTGTGCACACAAGCCCTTGGCTTTTTTCACGCAAGGGAGACACCATGTCATACAATGAGCCGTTCAAGGCTGCGCTGCCCTGCGGTGTGCGCGACCTTTTTCTGGAAAATGCAGCTAAGCTCGCCAAGCTTATGGCAATCTGGCGTCAACTGTTCGAGAGCTGGGCCTATACGGAGATCATCCCCCCCACCTACGAACACTACGAGGTCTTGATGGCCGGCAGCGATGCCGACTTCGAGAGAAGGATATTCCGCGTGCTGGACCGCGAGGGCAACATCCTGGCCTTGCGCCCCGACATCACCACCCAGGTGGCCCGTATCGTGGGGACGAAGTTGCGCGACTTGCCCCTGCCCCTCCGCTTCTATTATCTTGCCAACGTTTTCCGCTTTGAGGAGCCCCAGGCGGGCCGCCAGCGGGAGTTCTATCAGGCGGGGCTGGAGCTCATCGGCGCCCCCGGCCCCGAAGCCGACGCCGAGATGGTCTCTGTATTGATTGAAGCCCTGCAGCGGGTGGGCCTCCAGGGCTTTCAGATCAACCTGGGCCAGATGGCCTTCTTCAGGGCCATCGTGGCCGAGTTGGATCTTTCGCCGTCTCAGGTAGAGGCGCTAAAGGGAGCCATTGATCGCAAGGATGAGGCGGGCTTGAGGAAATCGCTGATGGAATGGGAGATAGACGATGGCCACGCAGCGGCCTTGAGTGAATTGCCTCAGCTCTGTGGCAGCGAGGAGGCATTGGAGCGAGCGGCCAACCTCGCCCCCAACTTCGGCGCGCGCCAGGCCATAGAGAACCTGAAACAAGTTTACGATCTGCTATTGGCCCAGGGCCTGGCCGAGCACCTGGTCATTGATCTGGGTGAGGCGCGGGGCATGGACTATTATACAGGTATCACCATCGAAGGCTTCAGTCCCGGCCTGGGCTTCTCCATCTGCAACGGGGGGCGCTACGACGAGCTCATCGGCCGCTATGGCCGCCCCCTGCCGGCGGTGGGCTTCGGTCTGGGAGTGGAACGGGTGCTGCTGGCTCTGGAGGAACAAGGCGAGCAAGAAGTAAGCCTGGCTCCCCACCTCCTGGTGGCTGCTGAGGCGGCCTCAATGGGTAGAGCCGCCCTGCAGCACTTGCGCCGCCAAGGAATGAAGGTAGAAATGGACGTGATGGCTAGAGACGAAGTTGGCTTGCTAGAGTATGCACGAGTGCGCGGTATCCCTTGGGTCATCGTTGCCGGGGATGAGGAGAGGGCTTTGGTTGCCAAAACGGGTAGCCAGCGTTGGGTGAGGTGGGACAACCTGGAGGAGATGTTAGCACAATGACGGAAACCTTGAGAATAGCTTTGCCAAAAGGGCGTCTCCTCCAACCATGCCTTGAGCTCTTCCAGGACCTGGGCTGCGCCGGACTCATGGGGATTCTCTCCACTCGCCGACTCCTCTGGGAGGAATCAGAGCATGGTCTCAGCTTCATGGTGATCAGGCCCGCAGACGTGCCCATCTACGTGGAGCACGGGGCGGCCGACCTGGGGATCGTTGGCCGCGACGTGTTACGCGAGGAGCGGCGAGATGTCTATGAACCGATGGGCCTGGGCTTCGGCCGCTGCCGGCTGGTGGTGGCTGGCCCGCCGGAGATCCGGGATGAGAACCTGCACCTGCGTCACAGGCTGCGGGTGGCCAGCAAATATCCCCACCTGACCCGCCAGCACTTCCTGAAACAAGGCATCTCGGCCGAGGTGGTCAGTCTCTCCGGCTCAGTGGAATTGGCCCCCCTGGTGGGCCTGGCCGACCTCGTCGTTGATTTAGTTCAGACTGGGCTTACCATGCGCGAGAACAACCTGGTCGAGATTGACGAGATCATGTCCTCTGAAGCCTGCCTGATCGTGAATCGCGCCAGCCACAAGCTCAGGCTGAGGGAGATCAATCACCTGATGAAGCGGATCGCGGATGTGACAGAGAAGTTCAAGGTTCAAAGTTTGGGGGAAGGGAGCTAGATGGCTGACTTCAACGTTGAGGGTTTACTCCGCTCTGACATCTACGAGATGGAGGAGTATACGCCCATCAAGCCTTTTGAGGTGCTGAGCGCTCGTTTGGGCTTGCCGCCGGAGCGCATCATCAAGCTGGACGGCAACGAGAACCCCTACGGCCCCTCGCCGCGGGCCATTGCCGCCCTGGCTGATTACCGTCGCTATCACATCTATCCTGACCCTGAGCACGCCCTCTTGCGGGAGGCCGTCCAGGACTACCTCGGCATAGATAAGGCCCACATCATGTTCGGCAACGGCTCCGATGAGCTAATTGACCTGCTCATGCGTCTCTTCTTGGGGTCAGGGGATGCCATCATCAACTGCCCGCCCACCTTCGGCATGTACTCCTTCGACGCTGCCATCTGCGGATCGGAGGTGGTGCGGGTTCCCCGTCGAGCCGATTTCTCACTCGATGTGGAGGGGATACTTCAAACTTCAAAGCTCAAAGCTCAAAGCTCAAAGTTCAAATTGACCAAGAAGTTGTTGTTCGTAAACTCCCCCAACAATCCCGACGGCAGCCTGACCTCCCGGCAGGATCTCCTGCAATTGCTAGAGCTCCCCCTGGTGGTGATCGTTGATGAGGCCTACGCGGAGTTCAGCGGCACCAGCGTGGTTGATCTGGTGCCCCAGCGTCCCAACCTCATCGTGCTCAGGACCTTCAGCAAGTGGGCGGGGCTGGCTGGTTTGCGAATCGGATACGGCGTCTTTCCGCTGGGCATCATCCGACACCTCTGGAAGATCAAGCAGCCCTACAACGTCAACGTGGCCGCTCAAGCCGCAGCCCTGGCCTCGTTGGAGGACCTGGAGTACCTGCGGACCAATGTGCAGCGGATCGTGGCTGAACGGGAGAGGCTCTATGCTGAGTTGGGGAAGCTCGACTTCCTGCATCCCTATCCCAGTCAGAGCAATTTCATCCTCTGCCGAGTACTGGGGCGGGACGCTCGCCAGCTTAAGCTGTCCCTGGAGAGGGAGGGGATTCTCATACGCTATTTCGACAAGCCCGGAGTCAAGGATTGCATCCGAATCAGCGTCGGCAAACCTGAGCAGACAGAGGTTCTGCTCCAAAAGTTGCGCGAGGTGGTGTAAGTGACAAATCTCCAATCTCCAATCTCAAATACCGAATATCCAGTCGAGGAAAACCGCACGGCGAGGATTCATCGCCAAACGAAGGAGACCCAGATGGAGGTGATCCTCAGCCTGGATGGAAGGGGTGAATATGAGATCGAGACGGGGGTACCTTTCTTCGATCACATGCTCTCGCATCTGGCCCTCCACGGCCTGTTTGACCTGACGGTGCGCGCCCAGGGGGACCTGGAGGTGGACGAGCATCACACGGTGGAGGACGTGGCCATCTGCCTGGGGAAGGCCCTCGACGAAGCCCTGGGGAAGCGAGAGGGCATCGTGCGCATGGCCCACAGTTGCGTGCCCATGGACGAAGCCCTGGCTTTTGTGGCCCTGGATCTGGGGGGACGGGCCTACGCGGTGGTGGAAACCGATTTTGCCACCCCTCGCATCGGGGGTTTGGCCACCAGCCTCATCCCGCACTTTCTGGAGACCCTGGCCTATCACGCCCGCATGAACCTCCACGCCCGCGTCGTCTACGGCCGCGATGACCATCACCAGGCCGAGGCTCTCTTCAAGGCGTTGGGCCGTGCGCTGGAAGCGGCGACCAGGATTGAACCTCGCCGCGCCGATGTGCCCTCCACCAAAGGAGTCTTGTAGATGATCGCCATTATTGACTACGGAATGGGGAACCTGCGCAGCGTCCAGAGGGCTTTTGAGTACGTGGGAGCAGAGGCGATAGTCACCGCCCATCGGGAGACTATCGAGTCGGCATCGGCGGTGGTGCTGCCCGGCGTGGGGGCCTTCGGCAAAGCGATGTCCAATCTGGAGCAAGCAGGGCTGACCGATGTCATCCGCCAGGTCATAGCCCAGGGGTGTCCCTTCCTGGGCATCTGCCTGGGCTTGCAGCTTCTTTTCGAGGAGAGCGATGAGATGGGCCAGCACGGGGGCCTGAGCGTCTTCGGCGGCCAAGTCAAGCGCTTCGAGGTTGGCCTCAAGGTGCCCCAAATCGGCTGGAATCAGATTCACATCCAGCAAGCCAGCCCTCTCCTGGACGGTGTAGCCGATGGCAGCTACGCCTACTTCGTCCATTCCTACTACGTCGCTCCCGCTAATCCCGAAATCGTCCTGGCTACCACCGACTATGAAATTGACTACGCCTCCATCATCGGCCAGGACAACGTCTTTGGCATCCAGTTCCACCCTGAGAAGAGCCAGGCGGTGGGGCTGAGGATTCTGCGCAACTTCACGGCGTTGATTGAGCGTGGGGAGCAGCTATGATCGTCTTTCCTGCTATTGATTTACGTCAAGGGAGATGTGTTCGCCTGCGGCAAGGTCGCCTCGAAGCGGAAACCGTCTTCTCCGATGATCCCGTAGCCATGGCCGAGCACTGGGCATCAGAGGGCGCCGAGTGGCTCCACGTGGTTAACCTTGATGGCGCCTTCGGCCAGGCTTCATCGAATCTGCAGGTGGTGGAGGAGATGATAAGTTCAAAGCTCAAAGTTCAAATCCAGTTTGGTGGTGGCCTGCGCACGATGGCCGACATCGAGGAAGCGTTGGGGCTGGGCCTGACGCGGGTCATTTTGGGGACGCTAGCAGTGGACAAGCCGAGCCTGGTGGCCGAGGCAGTCAAGCGCTTTGGAGCAGAGAGAATCGTGGTAGGAATTGATGCTCGAAAGGGAAACGTGGCTACCCACGGCTGGCAGGAGGTCTCATCGGTGGTTGCCACTGAGCTGGCTTTTCGAGTAAAGGAACTGGGCGTGGAGCGCGTCGTTTACACCGACATCGCTCGCGATGGGATGCTCAGCGGAGTCAACATCGAAGCCACCAGAGAGTTGGCTCAGCGCACGGGGCTACGTGTCATCGCCTCAGGAGGTGTTTCGTCATTGGATGACGTGCGTCGTCTCAAGGAAATCGAGGAGAGCGGTGTTGAGGGTGTCATCATCGGCCAGGCGCTGTACAGTGGTGCGCTGGAATTGCGGGAAGCGATAGAGATAGCGAGCAAATCAAGGGGGCTGAGTCAAGATGCTAGCTAAGAGGATCATTCCCTGTTTAGATGTCAAAGATGGGCGAGTGGTCAAGGGGATCAATTTCGTCAACCTGCGGGATGCGGGCGACCCGGTGGAGCAGGCCCAGGTCTACGATGCCGAACGAGCCGACGAGCTGATCTTCTTGGACATCATGGCCTCCCCTGAGCGGCGCGATATTACCATTGAGATGGTGCGCCGCGTAGCTGATACCGTCTTCATTCCCTTCACCGTGGGCGGGGGCATCCGCACCATTGAGGACATCAGGGCCATTCTGGTGGCCGGTGCCGACAAAATCTCCATAAACACCGCCGCCGTCAAGAATCCCCCGTTGATCACGGAAGGGGCGAACCACTTCGGCAGCCAGTGCATCGTGGTGGCCATTGATGCCAAGCGAGTGGCGAACCTCAAAGTTCAAAGCTCAAAGCTCAAAGCTCAAAAGTGGGAAGTCTACATCCACGGTGGGCGCACGCCAACGGGACTTGATGCTGTGGAATGGGCCAGGGAGGTGGATGAGCGAGGGGCGGGGGAGATCCTGCTCACCAGCATGGACTGCGACGGCACTCAGGAAGGCTACGATGTCGAGTTGACCCGAGCCATCGCCGAGGCTGTGTCCATCCCCGTCATCGCCTCAGGTGGAGCAGGTAAACTGGAGCACTTCTACGAGGCTCTTACCGTCGGCAAGGCCGACGCCGCTCTGGCTGCTTCGCTCTTCCACTACAAGCAGTTGACCATAGCCCAGGTCAAGGAGTACCTGGCGGCGCGAGGCGTGCCGGTTAGATTGGAAGTTGGAAGTTGGATGTTGGAGATTGGAAGTGACCAGTGGAATTGAAAGCGAACATCAAATGGGACGAGCGGGGCCTGGTGCCGGCCATCGTCCAGGACGCACGGACGGGTCAGGTGCTGATGCTGGCCTACATGAACCATGAGGCCCTGGAAAAGAGCATCAAGACAGGCGAGGCCCATTTCTGGAGCCGCAGCCGGTCGGAGTTGTGGCATAAAGGTGCTACCTCGGGCAACACCCAGCGCATCGTGGAGATACGCTACGATTGCGACGGCGATACTTTGTTGCTCCGTGTCGAGCCACGCGGCCCCGCCTGCCACACCGGGCAACAAAGCTGCTTCTATCGCCGCCTGTGGGGAGATTAGCGATGAGTACCATACTAGAAGACTTGTTCGACGTCATCCAGGACCGCAAAGTCAATCCCAGGGAGGGCTCCTATACCTGCCACCTCTTTGCCGCAGGGGAGAACGAGATCCTCAAGAAAATGGGCGAGGAGGTGGTAGAGACCATCGTGGCGGCCAAGGGAGAGGGCGATGAGCGGTTGGTCTACGAGGTAGCCGATCTCCTCTATCATACCCTGGTGCTCCTGGTCTACCGCGACATCGAGCTGGCGGACGTAGAAGACGAATTGACCAGACGCTTCAAATCCGACTGAAGAGATGGTCCTCTGTCTAAACCTTGAAAGGCGCGCCAACTCAAAGCAAACAATGTCTCGAAATCAGGGCAATGATATGGTGAAGTTCTGCGTCAGTTGTGGTATAGCTCTTGAGTGGAGAGAGTTCGAGCACAAGCAACGGCCTTATTGTCCCCAGTGCCAGCAGATTCACTTTGCTCAGTTAAAGGTGGGGGTTGGTGGGCTCATTGAGCAAGACGGGAAACTATTGCTGCTCCAACGAACTCACGCACCCTTTGAGCATTGCTGGAATCTACCAGCGGGCTATGCGGAAATCGATGAAAGCCCACATCAGACCGTGGTGAGAGAAGTCTATGAGGAGACGGGGCTCGGGGTCGGGGTTGAAGGACTGATAGATGTCTACTTTTTTGCCGATGACCCCAGGGGTAACGGCATTCTGATAGTCTACAAGTGCCGGTCCGTTGGGGGCGAATTGACGGCAACGGCTGAGGGGGCTAATCCGACGTTCTTCGCAGCGAGTGATATTCCACAGAACCTGGCTGGTGGCGGTCATGATCAAGCGATACTTGCTTGGCAAAGCAGCAGCGCGCCTGAGTTATGGTCGGTGGGGCAGTCGCCCGCCCCACCGATTCGCCGCAGGGGAACACGCTAAAGCCGCACGGGGGAGGAGTTCGCCAGACAGTTTCTCGAAGATCTGAAGGCAAACTTGTAAGCAATACCAGCCGAACAAGGCACTGAACCCGACTCCGAATAGTGTGCCGTGCGCGCTTTTCAGAGCGGATTAGTTTCATCACCTAATGTCTTGGAGGAGATGATGAAGATCAAACGAGCACTGCTAAGTGTTTCCAACAAAGAGGGACTGGTGGAATTCGCCCAGGGGCTGGCCGAGCTGGGCGTGGAGCTGATCGCCACCGGTGGCACGGCCCGCGCTCTTAGAGAAGCGGAACTCGCTGTACGCTCAATAGAGGACGTTACGGGCTTTCCTGAGATCCTGGATGGGCGGGTCAAAACGCTTCATCCGGCTGTTCACGGCGGTATCCTGGCCCGCCGGGACCAAGCGCACCTGGCGGAGCTACAGGCTCAGGGCATCGCTCCCATTGATCTGGTGGCTGTCAATCTCTACCCCTTCGCTGACACCGTTGCCAAGCCGGGGACAACTCTTGCTGAGGCCATCGAGCAGATTGACATCGGCGGCGTGGCCCTGCTCAGAGCGGCGGCCAAGAACTTCGCCCACGTGGCCGTGGTGTCCGACCCCGCCGACTACGCCACCGTCCTGGCCGAATTACGAGAGCAGGGCGACCTAGCCATCGCCACTCGCCAGCACCTGGCCCTAAAGGCCTTCCGCCACACGGCCAGCTACGATGCGGCCATCAGCCGCTACCTGACCGCCCCCCTCTCCCCCCCCAAAGTTGGGGGGGTTGGCGGGGAAGAAACCTTCCCCGCCACGCTGCACCTCAACTTGACCAAGCTGGCCGACCTCCGCTACGGTGAGAATCCCCACCAACGGGCCGCTCTCTACAGCCTGGGCAGCCCCCCCTCTTTCCCCCCAAAAGTTGGGGGGGAGGAAGGGGGGGAAAGCCCCCTGGGTGGGAACCTGTTGCAGGGCAAAGCCCTTTCCTACAACAACATCTTGGACCTGGACGCTGCCTGGCGGATAGTGAGCGACTTCGCTGCTTCCACTTTGGCCATCATCAAACATGGCAACCCTTGCGGCGTGGCAAGCGGCCTAAACCTGGCCGACGCTTTCCGAGCGGCCCTGGCTAGCGACCCCGTCTCCGCCTTCGGGAGCATCATCGCCACCAATCGCCCCTTCGATGGGGAAGCGGCCCTGGCCCTGGGCGATCTCTTCGTCGAGGGCATCGCTGCCCCTGCCTTCACTTCTGAAGCGCGGGAGGTTCTGGCCGAGCGCCCCAACTGCCGCCTGTTGGAGATGTCTGCCCCCCCTTTGTCCCCCCCACGGGGGGGAGAGGGCGTGGAGGAGTTGGTCTGGGAGATGAGGGGTGTGCGGGGCGGGTTGTTGATCCAGGAAGAGGATTCGATTTCTGAGGATGAGGCGGATTGGAAGGTGGTAACTGAGCGCAAACCGACGGCGGAGGAGCTCGAAGCTTTGCGCTTCGCCTGGAAAGTGGCAAAGCACGTCAAGTCCAATGCCATCTTGCTGGCCCAGAGGCTGGCTACGGTGAGTGTGGGGGCGGGGCAAATGAGCCGCGTGGACGCTGTGCGCCTGGCCATCGCCAAGGCCGGCGAACGCGCGCTCGGGGCAGTCCTGGCCTCCGACGCCTTCTTCCCCTTCCCCGATGGGGTGGAGGAGGCGGCCAGGGCCGGGGTAACGGCCATCGTGCAGCCGGGCGGGTCCAGGGGCGATGCCGCCGTCATCGAGGCCGCCAACGCTCATGGCTTAGTCATGCTCTTCACCGGAGTGCGGCACTTTCGACATTAAACACCCATTTTTTCACCTTTGCTCGCAGTGGACCCTAGTCCACTGAGGCCGCTGGACTAGGGTCCAGCGGGAGCAGGTGAACTGTTACAATCGCTCGAAGGAGGGATAATGAAGGTCCATCGTCTCAGCCAGATGACCACGGATGAGATAGCCGCATTGCAGAGGAGGTCGGGGCTGGATATCGAGGGGCTCTTGTCCGCGGTGAAGCCCATTGTCGAGAACGTGAGGGCTCGGGGCGATGCTGCCCTCCTCGAGTACACGGCCCGCTTCGACGGCGTGCACCTCTCTGTGGCGGAGCTCAAGGTCTCCGAGGAGGAGATCAAGCAGGCCTACGAGCAAGTGAGTCCGGAGACCCTGGACGCCTTTCGCCAGTCGGCGCGAAACGTTCGCAGGTTTCAAGAGCAAAGTATGCCCGGGGGGATGTGGCTAACGGAGATCGTCGAGGGGGTGCTGGTAGGGCAGAGGGTCACGCCCATCGAGTCGGTGGGCCTGTACGTTCCCGGCGGCAAGGGGGACTTCCCTTCGGTGATGCTGATGCTGGGGATTTGCGCCCAGGTGGCTGGTGTAAGGAAAATCGTGGCTTGCACCCCTCCCACCACTCAAGGGGGTGTCAACAGCGGAACGCTGGTGGCCGCCGACCTGGCTGGCGTGACGGAAATCTACAAAGTCGGCGGGGCTCAGGCCATCGCCGCCTTGGCCTTCGGAACCGAGACCGTGCCTAAGGTGGCCAAAATCATGGGGCCCGGCAGCCCCTATGTGATGGCAGCCCGGCAATTGGTAGCCGGCGTTGTGGATCTAGGAAATGTAGCTGGGCCCAGTGAGGCCATCATTCTGGCCGACGGGGAGGCCGACCCTTGGAACGTGGCTCTTGACCTCCTCGTCCAGGGGGAGCACGGTGAAGACGCTGCCTCCCTGGTGGTAACCCATAGCCAGGAGCTGATCAAAGGCGTGCAAGAAGCTCTGCCCGAGCTCATGGCCGAGCTGCCTGATGAGCGACGGCAGATTTGCGAGACCGTGCTGGCTAAGTACGGTGGCGCTATCTTGACCGAGTCCCTCGCCCAAAGCATCGAGTTCATCAACGATTACGCCCCGGAGCACCTCCAGTTGGCCGTCCAGAACCCCTTTGCGGTCCTGTCCCGGGTCCGCAACGCCGGCACCATCCTGTTGGGCCAGCGGACGCCCTTCACTTTCGGGGACTTCTCCCTGGGGCCAACTAATGTCATCCCCACCGGCGGCTTCGCCAGGGTTCAATCCCCTGTGTCCGTCCACGATTTCCTGAAGCACAGCTCGGTGGGCTTCGTCCTCGACCACGCCGGTTTCGATGCCTTGGCCGAGGGCACTGCGAGGTTTGCCGAGTACGAGGGTTTCCCCGCCCATGCCATGGCTGTGAGAAAAAGAAAGAGGGGACGAGGCAATGAGTAACGAGGCAACGAGGAGGGATTTCGAAGCAGAAGTCCCATGTAGAAGGGTAAAAGGGGCCTAAAGTGGGGTTGATGGAGACTGGCAGGCCTGGGAAGGGCGTGAAAAACGAA
>SDBU01001061.1_pt1 | contig 40448 bp, 32 predicted proteins | sample 2277071 | NCBI WGS metagenome assembly SDBU01 (sample SAMN10397929, study PRJNA504765) | marine sediment metagenome | isolation source: marine sediment core GS08_GC12, 126 cmbsf | place: Arctic Ocean: Gakkel Ridge, Loki's castle | collected 2008 | reverse complement strand
CGGCCAGTATCCCTTCACCCGGGGCGTGCAACCCACGATGCACCGGGGGCGGCTGTGGACGATGCGCATGTTCGCCGGCTTCGGCACCGCAGAAGAAACCAACGCCCGCTACAAGTATCTCCTGAAGCACGGCGAGACTGGCCTTTCGGTGGCCTTCGACATGCCCACCTTGTATGGCTACGATACCGACGACCCCGAGGCCGAAGGCGAGTTCGGCAAGTGCGGGGTGGCCGTCTCCTCCCTGGCCGACATGGAGATCCTGTTCGACGGCATCCCCGTGGACGAGATCACCACCTCTATGACCATCAACTCCCCTGCCGCCGTCATCTGGGCCATGTACATCGCCGCCGCCGAAAAGCGGGGCATCCCCATGGAGATTTTGGGCGGCACTACCCAGAACGACATCCTCAAAGAGTACATCGCCCAAAAGGAATTTATCTTCCCTCCAGAGCCCTCCATGCGCCTGGTGGTAGACACCTTCGAGTTCGGCGCCAGGCATCTACCCAGGTGGAACACCATCTCTATCAGCGGTTATCACATCCGCGAGGCCGGCGCTACCGCTGCCCAGGAACTGGCCTTCACCCTGGCCGACGGCTTCGAATACGTTAAGTGGGGCATTGAGCGTGGCCTCGACGTGGACGAGTTCGCCCCTCGCCTGTCCTTCTTCTTCAACGCCCACAACGACTTCTTCGAGGAGATCGCCAAATACAGGGCCGCGCGAAGGATCTGGGCGCGGGAGATGAAGGAGACTTTTGGCGCCAAGAACCCCCGCTCATGGTGGATGCGCTTTCACACCCAGACGGCCGGCTGCTCCCTCACCGCCCAGCAGCCGGAGAACAACATCGTGCGCACGGCCATCCAGGCCCTGGCCGCCGTTCTAGGCGGGACCCAGAGCCTGCACACCAACTCTATGGACGAAGCCTTGGCCCTGCCCTCGGAGACCGCGGTGCGCATCGCTCTCCGCACCCAGCAGATCATCGCTCACGAATCGGGCGTGGTCAACACTGTTGATCCCCTGGCCGGCAGCTACTTCGTCGAGGCTCTGACCAATCGCATGGAGGAAGAGGCCTACGAGTACTTTCGGAAGATCGAATCTTTGGGTGGAATGATGGGTGCTATTGAGAGAGGCTTCCCGCAGCGGGAGATCGCCGAGAGCGCGTACCGCTATCAGCGCGAGATTGACACTGGCCAACGCATCGTGGTCGGCGTCAACGACTATTTGACCGAGGAGCACGTAACCATTCCCCTCCTGGAGATAGACCGCGAGGGAGAGCGGCGGCAGCGGGAGCGGCTGGCCCGGGTCAGAAGGGAACGAGACAACGAGTTAGTGGCCCAGCGGCTGGGGGCCCTGCGAGAGGCAGCCCAGGGCACTGAGAACCTGATGCCCCACATCCTCGATGCGGTGCGAGCTTATGCCACTTTGGGTGAGATATGCGGCGTGTTCCGCGAGGTCTTCGGCGAGTACCGGGAGCCGGTGTTTCTGTGAAGATTGGAGGTTTGAACTTTGAGCTTTGAGCTTTGAATTTTGAACTTGGAGGTATCTATGCCTGAAAAGAAGATCCGAGTGCTTGTTGCCAAGCCAGGTCTGGACGGCCACGATCGGGGAGCCAAGGTGGTAGCCAGGGCCCTGCGCGATGCGGGGATGGAGGTCATCTACACCGGCCTCCGCCAGACGCCGGAGATGATCGTTGAGGCGGCCCTGCAGGAGGACGTGGACGTGGTGGGCCTCTCCATCCTGTCTGGAGCCCACATGACGCTCTTGCCCCGAATCGTCAACCTTCTAAAGGAGAACGGGCTGGACGATGTGTTGGTCCTCGCCGGCGGGATCATCCCCGACGAGGATGTGCCAGCCCTCAAGGAGATGGGTGTCCGAGGCATTTTTGGGCCGGGCACATCCACGGAGGATATTGTACAGTTCATTCGGGAGGAAGTGAACAAGTGATGAGTAACGAGTTGATAAGTAACGCGGCTCTTTGTCACCTATTACCCCATTACTCATTGACTCGTTACCTCGTTACTCGTTGACTCCTGACACCACGCTATGAAAATCATCCAACGACTGCTGACGGGCGATCGCCGCGCCATCGCCCGTCTAATTACGATAATTGAGAACGACGGGGCTGAGGCGCAAGAGGCTCTGGCCGCCCTCTACCCCCACACTGGCCAGGCTCACATCGTGGGGGTGACGGGGGCGCCGGGCACGGGCAAGAGCACCCTGGTCAACGAGCTGGCCAAGGTCTACCGCAAGAGGGACCGCACGGTGGGCATCATCGCTGTGGACCCCACCAGCCCTTTCTCCGGCGGGGCGCTCCTGGGCGACCGCATCAGGATGCGGGACCTGTCGGGAGATCCGGGTATCTTCATCCGCAGCATGGCCACTCGTGGCAGCCTGGGTGGCCTGGCCCGGGCTACTGCGGACGCCATAAACGTACTGGACGCCGCTGGCTATCAGACGATTCTTGTGGAAACAGTGGGGGCTGGTCAGGCGGAAGTGGACATTGCCAGGGCGGCCCACACCACCATCGTGGTGGAGGCGCCGGGCCTGGGCGACGAGATCCAGGCCTTCAAGGCTGGCATCACCGAGATCGCCGACATCTTCGTGGTCAATAAGGCTGACCGGGAAGGGGCCGATAGGACTGCCATGGCTTTGCAGATGATCCTGGACCTCGACCACTCCCCGCACCTTTCTTCCCAGGCCCCCAGGTGGCGACCTCCCATCTGCAAGACCATAGCCCTCCGCGGCCAGGGCATCGGTGCAGTAATAGAAGCTATCGAGGAACACGCCGCTTACTTGCGGGAGAGCGGGAATCTGCAACGGCGCGAGCGAGAGCGGCTTGAGCAGGAACTCAGGAGTATAATCACTCAGGAGATGGCGAGGAGCTTCTTCGAGAGATTGGACGAGGCGCAGTTCGACTGCCTCGTTGACAGTATCGTTCGCCGCGAGTTAGATCCCTACTCGGCTGCGGCGCTGCTCCTCGAAGGGTGGAAAAGATCGCATGCCTGAACTGCCAGAGGTTGAAACCATCGTCCGGGGCTTGCGAGAGCCTCTCGTGGGTCGCCAATTCACCGGCGTCCGCGTCGGTTGGGAGAACCTGGTTGCCAGGCCGTCGGTGGAGGAGTTCGAGCGGGGCCTCGTGGGCCAGAGGATCCTCGGCCTGAAAAGACGAGGCAAGTACCTGATCTTCGCCCTATCCGACGGGAGAAGCCTGATCATCCACCTGCGCATGACGGGCCGGCTCATGATCGTGAATTCCTACGACGAGCTCGACAAGCACGATCACCTGATCTTCGAGTTAGACGAGGGGCGGGAGCTGCGCTTCAACAACCTGCGCAAGCTGGGCCGGGTCTACCTGGTGGACGACGAGGACGAGATAGTGGGCAGGCTGGGGCCGGAGCCCCTGGACGACGATTTCACCCCGGCCAACTTCGCCGCCCTCCTCTCCGGAAGGCGGGGCAAGATCAAGCCCCTGCTCCTGAACCAGCGGTTCATCGCCGGCATCGGCAACATCTACGCCGACGAGGCCATGTTCGCCGCCCGCATCCACCCTGAGCGCAGGGCCGACACGCTCACGGCTGAGGAGATCGAGTGTCTGTATGGTGCCATCCGACAAGTGTTGGCCCAAGGGATTCGGAATCGGGGGACCACCTTCAGCGATTACCTCGACGCCGAGGGGAGAGAGGGGGAGAATCAGGAGTATCTTCGAGTGTTCAGACGCACGGGCCAGCCCTGCCCCCGCTGCGGGACGCCCATCGAGCGCACGGTGGTGGGCGGACGGGGGACGTACTTCTGCCCCAGGTGCCAGAAGTGATCTTCGCCAAAAACGAAGGGCGGAGGGGTTGCACGCGCCCTTGACAAATTCAAAAATTTGTGGTATACTATGATTAGATGGTCTTACCACTTGACCATCATGCCAATAAACCAGAATAATAAGGGGGCGATGTGGAATTTGGCACATTCGAGAAGAGGGTCCTACCGGAACAGATATCCGCTAGACTTCTCTCTCTGATAAAAGAGAGAAGTCTCCGCCCTGGTGACAAACTGCCCCCTGAGAGGGAGTTGGCCGCCATGATGGAGGTCAGTCGCCCGTCGTTGCGTGAGGCCTTGCAAGCGTTGTCAATACTGAATGTTATTGAAATCCGCCAGGGGAATGGAACGTATGTGACTTCTTTGGAACCTGGCCTGCTGGTTGAGCACCTCGATTTTGTCTTTTCGCTTGATGACTCTACCTTTCTGGAACTCCTGGAGGCCAGAAAAATCTTGGAAGTGGGCATCGTTGTACTGGCTGCTCAGCGGATCACTGACGACGAGATAGCGGGGCTGGAAGCATGTCTGGCAAAGGCCCATGAAAGTGTGGAAGATTATCAGGCTTTTCTTCAGGCGGACCTTGAACTGCACGAAAGGATTGCTGAGGCCGCTCGAAACCCCATTTTGACTCGTATCATGGCTACGGTCAGTCAACTGGGCATCGCCAGCCGCAGGCGAACTGTTGAGATTCCTGGTGTTCCCGAGCAAGTATTGGTGGACCATCGGGCTATCGTTGTTGCACTCAAGACCCGCGACCCCGAAGCTGCGCGCCAAGCCATGCTACAACACCTGAACAATGTTGAACAATATCTCAGAAAGGTGATTATTGCATGAGCAGTAGAACACTTTCGCAAAGGATGTTCGAAAGGTCCAAGAAGAGCCTCGCAGGAGGGGTCAGTAGCAACGTGCGCGCCGGGAAACAACCGCCGCCCCTTTTCTTTGAGCGTGGCCAGGGTTGCACCATCTACGATATGGATGGCCACAAATACATAGACTATGTCTTGGGGCAGGGTCCCCTAATATTGGGACATTCTCCACCCTCTGTCCTGGAAGCTGTACGAAAGGCGTTGGAGAAAGGACAGCTCTACGCCGGTCAGCACGAGATGGAGATAGTGCTTTCGGAGAAATTACAGAAGCTAATCCCCTGTGCCGAATTGGTTCGCTATAGCAATTCGGGTTCCGAGATCGTGCAGGCAGCTTTGCGCTTGGCTAGAGCTTATACCGGTCGAGAGAAGGTGATCAAGTTTGAGGGTCATTATCATGGCTGGTTTGATAACGTCTTGATCAGTGTGCATCCTCCACTGGAATCGATCGGTCCGCTTGAGGCCCCTAACGCCGTGTCAGGCACCGCAGGTCAGGCCAAGAGCGCCCTAGACGACGTTATTGTTCTTCCTTGGAACAACTTGGAAGTGTTCGAGGATGCGGTGAGCAAAAACGAGGGCGAGATTGCGGCTGTCATCATGGAGCCCATCATGTGCAACACAGGTTGCATCTTGCCCAAAGAAGGCTATCTGGAGGGGGTGCAAGAGGTTTGCAACCGAAACGGTATCGTTCTGATCTTTGACGAGATCATCACTGGCTTTCGGTTGGGTTTGAGTGGTGCTCAAGGTCATTTTGGGATCATACCTGATTTGGCCACTTTCGGTAAAGCAATGGCAGGAGGATTTCCGGTCGGTTGTTTGGCTGGGAAACGGGAACTGATGGGGTTGATCGCCGAGGGGAAGGTCAATCACTCAGGCACCTTCAACAGCAACGTGATGGCCATGGCTGCGGCGTTGGCCGTGCTTTCGGCATTAGAGAACAATGAGGTTTACAAGGATCTCTATGGGCTGGGCACACAGTTGGTGCAAGGCCTGAGAGAATTGATGGAAGAGACAGGAATAGAAACACACCTTGAAGGCCCAGGACCTATGTTCCATTTGGGCTTCACTGATGGGGAGCCCTTCCACGATTACCGCACCTTCGCGAAGCACAACGACACAGACAAATACCATCGCTTTGTCGAGATTCTTCTTGACGAGGGAGTGCGAGTCATTCCCCGCGGGCTGTGGTACCTTTCCACTGCTCACACGGAAGAGGATGTGGAGTTCACTTTGGAGGCCGTGAAATCGGCCCTGGGCAAACTGTAGGGAGGAGGTGAGGTTATTGGCGAAAAGTGAGATCGAGCCTTTTCAAAAGACATCGCAGTGGTGAGACTAAGATCGTGTATCTCAAAAAAGGAGGTAGAAAATGAAAGGGTTAAAGATTTTGTTCGCTCTAAGTGTGGTGCTGACATTAGTACTGGCAGCCTGCGCTCCTGCCACCCCTCAGGTGATAGAGAAAGAGGTAGTCGTCGAGAAGCCGGTGGTCGAGACCGTGATTGTCGAGAAAGAGGTAGTCGTCGAGAAGCCGGTGGTTGAGACCGTAGTGGTCGAGAAAGAGGTGGTAGTTACGGCCACGCCACAGGAGCTTAAGACAATAAAGCTCGGGCTTACGGTCCAGTTTACTGGCGCCGAAGCGCTAAGTGGCCAGAACCAGGTAGAAGCCGCTCAGATGGCCGTCGACGCGGCCAGTGAAGCAGGCTGGTTCCCTGGCTATGTAATCAGGTTTGTCAAGCGGGACAATGCTACAGCGACAGCTGGTCAGATGGATCCAGGCCAGGCCGCTGCCAATGCCCGGGGGTTGGCCGTCGACCCTGAAATAGTCGCCAACGTGGGACCTCAGTCTAGCACAGCGGCAAAGGCCATGATCCCAATTCTAGCTGAGGCGGGTTTGGTCACGATAGCCTCCGGCCCCACCAACCCCGACTTGACTAATCCCAAGTTCAAAGAGTATAGAATGTCGGACGGTACAATCGTGTTCTTCAGATGCTCTGCGAATGATAGCGTTATACCTCCAGCCATGGCAAGCTATGCCCACAAAGAATTGGGTGTCAACACACTCTACTTAATAGATGACGGTGGAGCATACGGTGTTGGAGTAGGCGACTCCGTTGAAGCATACGCCAAGGACATCGGAGTAGAGGTTATTGGACGTGACCGGGTGGATCCTCAGGCGGCAGACTATGGGGTTCTGATTACGAAGATCAAGGGGGTCGCTCCAGACGGCGTATTCGTGGGCGCAGGGTACTTGGCTACTGGCAAGTTTGCGCTACAGTCCAAGGGCAGACTCGACGCGGTGTTCATGGGCACAGACAATGTGGCTGCCGACGCCTTCATAGAGAACGCGACGCCAGAAGGAGCAGAGGGCTGGTACGGTGCCCTGGGCAGCCCAGACATCACCAAAATACCTGAATGCCAGAAATTCACCGAAGAGTTTAAGGCTCGCGTCGGCAGGGCCCCTAACGCCTATAATGCGCTGCTCTACGATGGCGTCACCCTGCTCATGAAAACGATCGCACAACTCGTGGATGAGGGCAAGCCGGTAACGAGGGAGGCAGTGCGAGATCGTCTCCGAAAGATCGAGGTGACTGGCATAACCGGCCCTATGGCCTTTGACGAGAACGGCGACCCGGTCGTCTCATCGATAACGTTCTATCGCATCGAAGGTGGCAAGGTTAAGTCTATGGCACCACCGAAGTAGTGTCTGTATGGAGTCAATCGGGGGCTCCAAAACTTGTGGAGCCCCCAAATCTCCTACGAAGGTTGCACATACGGATCCACACGACTTGCCCTTTCAGGGCTATCTCTTACCCTTTGTAGGAGAGAAGGGAGGTTGATGTGTCTGTATCAGAGGTGTTTGCACAGCAGCTAATCAACGGCATATCGGTGGGCATGATGTACGGTCTGATGGCCATAGGGTTGACGCTCATCTATGGAATCATGGAGTTGATCAATTTCGCTCACTTTAGCATATTCGTCGTGGGTGCCTTTACGGCATTGGAGATACTGACACGGGCCAGCAGCGGGGCCACTATGGTGGGGACTCCGGCGGCCAGTGTTTTGCCTATCATGATATTTGCGTTCCTGGGGGCCATCATTGTTCCAGGAATTTTGGGATTGGGGCTGGAGAGGATGCTGCGGGCCTTCCGTGGAGCCACCGGAGTCGGTCCCATGATAGCTAGCCTAGGCGTTGCCTATGTGTTATCGGATGCCCTCATGTTGATTAAGGGCCCACAAAACTTCTTGTTTCCGAGCCCCATTCCTCGCTTGAGCTGGGCTTTTGGCAATGTTCAGTTACGACTGAAAGAGGTCATGGTCTGGGTGGTCTGCATCTTGATGATGTTCGTCCTCTATTTCATCGTCTGGAAGACGCCACTCGGGCGCGCCATGCGGGCTACGAGAGACGATGCGGAAGCGGCCCAGATGATGGGAGTTGAAGTTGACAAGATACGGGCATTTACGTTCTTTGTGTCTTCGGCCCTCGCTGGAGTGGCGGGCCTCGTTTTCGGTCTCTACTACGGTCAGATCAATTTCCGCTCTGGATACGGGATAGGGCTGCGGGCTTTCACCGCATCTGTACTGGGTGGGATTGGCAATCCCCTAGGAAGTGTAGTCGGTGGGGTGATCATTGGTCTGATCGAAGCGATAGGGGGCCAGATAATCGGGGTGGGATGGACGGCGATCATTGTGTTCTCGCTCCTGATCATCACATTGCTCTTCCTTCCAAACGGGCTCTTCGGCAGCCAGGTTGGTAGAAGGGCCTGACGCATTGATTGGTAGTGGCGCGGAATCGCTGAGACGAAGGGAGGACCGATGCTGAGAGGGTTGCTGCACAATTTGAAGGCCCAGAATTCGGGTGCAGGGATCTCCAGGTATCATATGATTGCTCTGGTGGCAGCGATCAGTATGCTCTATCCCTTGCTTGATCGAAGTGTACCACGCGTGGACATGGTGACAAACGCCTTCATCTATGTCTTGATGGCCTTGGGCATGAACATTATTCTGGGGTATGCTGGGCTCCTTTGTTTAGGATATGCTGCTTTCTTTGCCACTGGAGCTTATACCTGCGGCGTTCTATCTTCCAATCAGTTCCATCCAGCTTGGTCCGAACTTTTTCAACCATTGGCCTCGCTTGGGTTGGTATCGCAGGTGAGTGGTGGAGGCGCTGGCCCGGATGTTGTGCTATTCCACTTCAGCTTCTGGCTGGTCTTGCCACTGGCGGGATTGCTAGCAGCACTCTTGGGCGTCGTCTTCGGGGGTCCGGCTATCCGCGTCAGGGCCGGCTACTTGGCCGTCGTGACCATCGGTTTGGGGGAGATGGTGCCAGTACTGATTCTCAACTTGCAGTCTATCACTGGTGGAGCGATGGGCCTGACTGGTGTGAACAGCCCCTCGATTTTCGGCTATCGCTTCGGCCTCAATCCTGTCCCATATTACTATCTATTATTGTTTTTGGTGCTCCTCACTATCCTTGTCTGTTATCATCTCCAGGACTCGCGAATCGGTCGAGGCTGGAGAGCCATTCAGCAAGATGAGCAAGCAGCGGTATGCATGGGAGTGGATAAGTCCGGGCTCAAGGTCCTGGCATTTTCCATCGGAGCAACCTTGGGTGGTCTGGCCGGGGCGGTATACGCAAGCAAGCTTACCACGGCTTCCCCAGAGGCATTTACTATGGCGATATCGACTATGCTCGTGGTCATAGTCGTCTTGGGAGGGAAAGGCAGCATTCCAGGGGTTGTCATTGCTGGCCTCTTCCTCTCGCTGCTGCAATCGGTCATCCTTCCATCCCTTGGTGACCGCGTCCATGCGCTGGGTTATCAGTTGGACATTCAACACCTGCAAACCATACGGCTCATAGAGGCCATGCCACTCTTCTTCGGCCTGATACTGGTAACGGTGATCATTTATCGTCCAGAGGGTTTGATCCCTTTCCTGTTTCGAGTTACATCTCTCGCTGAAGAAGATGTTAAGGTGGAACCTATACCAGGGAGAAGAATTAGCCTGACCATCAGGTCCCCTTCAGAGGTGTCGCGAGAGACATTTCTGTTGAAGACGGTTGATCTTACCAAGCATTTTGGCGGGATACACGCCCTGGAGTCGCTGGACGTTGAAGTGAAATCAGGCGATATTCTAGGCATGATCGGTCCAAATGGCTCGGGAAAGACAACGTTTTTTAATGTGCTCACCGGTCTGGAAACACCGGACAAGGGGAAAATCAAATTCCTCAATGAAGAGATCCAGGGATTGCCAGGCCACGTTATTGCTAGTAAAGGCATCTCGCGCAGCTTCCAAACCCTTCACCTGTTTCCCGACATGACTGTCCTGGAGAACCTTCTCGTTGGCCAACACGCTCTACTAGACGCAGGGCTGGCGGCATCCGTGCTGCGCACACCAGGCATGAGGGCGGAGGAGAAAGAAGCGCGTGAATGGGCCATGGAAGTATTGGGGATCTTTGGCAACCGTTTGCTACCGCGTGTTGATCACCCAGCCATAAGTTTATCTTATGCCAACCGCAGGCGTTTGGAGATTGCCCGCGCACTGGCCGGTCGGCCCAGGCTGCTCTTGCTCGATGAGCCAACGGCTGGAATGAATCCTGCTGAGACGCTAGAAATCATGGATCAATTGAGCGGCCTTCCGGATGTTGGGGTGACAACAATTATCATAGAGCACAAACTACAAGTGGTCACGGCTATCTGCAACCGTGTGATAGCCCTCGACCACGGCATGAAAATCGCAGAGGGTAGTCCAGATGAAGTCCGCAACGACGCAGCGGTCCTCGAAGCCTATCTTGGAAGAGCACCAACCATCAGTGCTTCTTCGGTTTGAAGATGTCTACATCAGCTACGGCCCTCTAGAGGTTCTGGCAGGCATAAACCTAGAGATAGCGGAGGGAGAAATTGTCTGTCTCCTCGGGGGCAATGCCTCAGGCAAAACGACCACGTTGAGATCTGTGATTGGACTCGTCCCTTGCCGAAAAGGTGCAATTTACGTCATGGGGCAGAATATTCGTGGGATGCGTACCTCACAGATCGTGCGTTTAGGTGTGGGCGTTGTACCAGAGGCCCGTAGGCTCTTCCACCGCATGTCTGTCTTGGAGAATCTCATGATGGGGGCCTATACGAGGGAAGAAGACCAGGGAGTCCAGGAAGATTTGGAGCGGGTCTACGAACTATTTCCTCATCTGTACGAAAGGCGTGACCAACAAGCTGGCACCTTAAGTGGAGGAGAGCAGCAGATGGTAGCTATGGGTCGCGCGCTGATGTCTCGCCCCAAGCTTCTCCTTATGGACGAGCCCTCCATGGGACTCTCACCAAAGCTGGTTCAAGAGAACTTTGACACTATACAAACCATTAACCAACAAGGCGCTACTGTGTTCCTTGTTGAACAGAATGCTCACATGGCCTTGAGTATAGCGGATCGTGGATATGTTCTGCAAACGGGCAATATGGCCGTGTCGGGAGCTGCATCCTATCTGCGCAGCAATGACTTGGTTCAAAGGGCGTATCTGGGAGAGTGAACCCTTCCCCTAGCAGGATTACAGAGATTTGTAAAGGAGGATAAACAATGGCACGAGCGATTATCACCCCCAAAGCATTGAAGGAGAGGATCGACAAGATACCAAGGGTAGACTTGGCAGCGCTTCCCACCCCTCTCCAGGAGTGCGCTCATTTCTCACAAACGCTGGGAGGTCCCCGGGTGTTCATCAAGAGGGATGACCTCACCGGTTTGGCCTTCGGGGGCAACAAAGTGAGAAAGCTTGAATTCACTATGGCCGACCTGGTCAGCAAAGGCACTGAGGTGGTCATAGCTGGCGCTTCCGAGCAGTCGAACTTTTGCCGTCAGACGGCTGCATGTGCCGCAAAGTTGGGCATGAAAGCTATTTTGATCTTGAAGGGAGATCCCAAGGCCGAAATACAGGGCAACCTGCTGGTCGACCATCTCTTGGGGGCAGAAATCAGGCTTCAAAAGCTAGAAAGCATATCCAAGGTTCACCAAGCCATGTACGAGTTGGCCGACGAACTTAGGAAGAAAGGAGTGAAGGCTCAGGCTCTGACAGGCTTTGAGCCTCTGGCTTCGATTGCCTATGTTGGGTGCATGCTGGAGATCGTGAGCCAGTGCAAGGAGAAAGGTATCTGGCCCGATTACGTATTCGTAAACTCCGCTACCGGGACCCAGGCGGGGCTGGAGGTAGGGGCCAGAGCCTTGGGCTGCGACTTCAAGATAGTGGGTGTATCTGCGGGTCCCAGCCTGGAAGGGTACGATACTATTAGTGCCCGTCTGGCGGAGGTGGCAAACTGGGTAGCCGATAGGTTGGATCTCGAGCTGTCTTTCAAAGCCGAGGAGATATGTAACAGCCAAGCGTATGTAGGAGAAGGATACGCCAAGGTGACCGAAGCCGGAATCGAGGCCATAAGGCTGATGGCCAGCACCGAAGGGATCATATTGGACCCCGTCTACACCGGCAAGGCTGTAGCCGGGCTCATCGACTTCATCCGCCGGGGCGAGATCGGTCCTGATCAGACCGTCGTCTATGTGCATACCGGTGGCACTCCTGCCATATTCGCCTATCAGAAAGAACTCACGGCAGGAGCCTAGTTACTTGAAACGATCAAATGTCAGTCGGAAGTTTCCAGGGCGAGGAAAGACTTCTCCCTAAAACCCTGAGGAACTCGTCATGATGTCTTGACTAACTTACAAGTAAGGATTGACAGCGCTGTCCTTACACAATTGCAATATTTAAGGAGGTATGCTATGCAACCACGTCCAGTGAACCTGAAACCCGGGGCGCTCATTTCGCCAGCGATCGTCATCGGCAACCTTGTTTTTACCGCAGGCCATGCAGGCTTCGTGCCTGGAACCCGTGAGGCGCCGGCCGGCATCGAGGCTCAGACGGTGCAAACGTTAGAGAATTTGAAATCTGTCTTAGAAGCAGCGGGCACTTCCCTGGAACATGTCGTCAAGGTGAATATTTTCCTCACCAACATTGCTGATGATTTTGCAGCCATGAACCAGGCCTATCGCCGCTATTTCCCCGACAATCCGCCGGCCCGCACCACGGTTGGCATCGCTGCACTGTCGCATCCCGAGCTGTTGGTTGAGATCGATATGGTTGCTGTGCTGCCCGATAGGGTTGCATCATGACCACGCCGATTCTTGACTTAGTACGCATGCCCTAGCTGGAGGCTTGATTCGCGTTGGGACTGTGCGCCTGAAGATTATTCTCACCGATTCGTTGAAATTCCTTCGATGAGGGAGTGCGAGTCATTCCCCGGGGGCTGTGGTACCTTTCCACTGCTCATACGGAAGGGGATGTGGAGTTCACATTAGGGGCCGTAAAGTCGGCCCTGCGGAGACTAGCGGTACGGAGAAAGGAGGTGGGGTAAGGGGTAAAATGAAAAAAGCAAGTTTGAGCCGTTTCACAAGTGTGAGCGCAGGCAAAAGTCTAAACAAGAAGAGTTTCAAGGAGGTAAAAAATGAACGCGATTGATAACCTAGTGAGTGATGTCCGTGGAGGGCGCATCAGTCGGAGGACTTTCCTCAAGCGAACCGTGGCAATGGGCTTTTCCCTGCCCGCTGCCCTAGCAATGTTGGGGGCCTGTGCGCCGAAAGCCACCCCTACCCCTACACCAGCGGCGACGCCCACCCCAGTTCCCGAGCCCACCAAGCTCGGTGGAGCCATCACCTGCACCTACATGTCCGCTGAGACCTACGATGCCGCGGCCAGGGATCTAGTTCCCTCTTTCGAAGAGAAGTACGGCACCAAGGTGACCATCGCTGCCTTCCCCTGGATGACCCTGGTCAAGAACAACACCACTGACTTGCTAACCGGTGCTGGTCTCTACGACGTCCAGTCCGGGGCGGTGAATGCCAACTTGTGGGCCTACTATGAGCCACTGGATCCTTATATCGAGCGGGATAACTGGGAAATGCCCTACGTGCCGGGTCTGGCGGAGAAGACGGCTCACTTCGAGGGGCAGGCTTGCGGCGTTCCCTACTCGGCAGATTGTTACGGCATGGTCGTACGTGCCGACCTCCTAGAAGAGGCCGGGATCGATGTCCCCACGACAGAATCCTGGACTTGGGACCAGTTCGACGAAATCATCGCCGAGTTGCACGCCAGATACAGCGGCCAGGGGATCAGCGGTTTCGTCTTGGCCGGAGGCGCGGTAGACCAGAATGGGCCTTTCTTCTGGGGTCGCTACGACGGCTACCACTTCACCAAAGATGTGGTTATGAAACACGACCCTGACAAGGCGATCGCAGCCTGGAAGCGCCTGAAGGCAGAGTTGGCCTATTGCCCGGACAACGTCATGGGGCTTAGCATCGATGAGGCCAACGCCGTCTTCTTGCAGGGCAAGGCTTGCATATTGGATTGCTGGCCCAGTTTCATCCGCGCCGCCCTCAAGGACCCCGAGCAGTCGCTAGTAGTGGACAAGTGGGCCTTCATACCCTACCCTGCGCCGGGCTTCAGTTACCTGTCCTTGTGGGACATTCTCATCAGCAAGTTCTCCAAGAACAAGGACGCGGGCTGGGAGTGGATCAAGTTCTACGTGAACCCTGAGAACGACAAGACGCTGTTCTTCGAGAAATACGGCATAGGCCCTACCATGGTCACCACCTATGAGGATCCCGACCTATTGGCCAAGCACTCTAATGACTTCCCCGCAACCAAGACCAACTTGGCACGGGCCATGCGGCCCGTAGTCACCGATGAGGCCGAGTGGTTCCTGAACCAGGTAACCAATGAGGTGCTCAGCGGGATAACCAGCCCCGAGGAAGCCATCACGAAGCTGAACGACGGGTTGGCCGGCATGCAGGGAACCAGGCCGGAATACGAAATTGCCATCGTGCAAGGCTTAGTGGAAGAGTAACCGTAGGTGTGGGGCAGGGCAGTGTTCCTGCATTGCCCTGCCCCAAAACCCTTTGGCCTAAAGACTGGAAGGCTGCCCTTCTCTCGATTTGTGCTACAAGAGGGATGGGTATGCTTTTGGACGGAGTACGGATTGGGGAATCAACTCAATACAAGGTGGATCCACTAAGACGTTGGAAGGGGCGGGTTACGACTTCATTCGCCATCAACATTTGAATTTCGGGAGCGAGAATGGCAAAACGTAATCCTTTTTTGAGTGAAACGATATTACTATTGCTCTTCTTGGTGCCGCTGCTTCTGGTCCTAGCCACTACAGATCTGTACCCTCTGGCTTTCTCGACCTATCTGAGCACCACCTCTTGGTCCTTGATCGACCGCGGAGCCAGCGCTCACTGGGTGGGGTTGAGCAATTTCCAGAACGTATTGAGAGATACCATATTCCTTGATTCCTTCAGAACCAGTTTGAAGTTCTCCTTAGGGGCCACGGCCGCAGAATTGATCCTAGGACTAATCATCGCTTACATGGTAGTGGGAGAGAGCAAGACAATGCGTGTGGTCAGGACCATCTTGCTCATACCCATGTTCATCCCTGGCGTGGTGGTGGGCACCATGTGGAGGATGATGTTAAACGTCAATGCCGGGATAGCGAACTACCTGTTGAGCAAGGTAGGGATCCCTCCTTTGAGCTGGTTCAGCGCACCGGGAACAGCCTTGCCTTCCACTATCTTGGTTGACATCTGGTATTCTACCCCTTTCGTCATGATCATCCTGGTCGCGGGCATAACTACTTTGCCAGCCAATCCAGTACGGGCAGCCATGGTGGACGGAGCCTCACGCTGGCAGATATTCAGGTATATCATGCTACCCTTGCTGGCGCCCATAATCACCGTGGCGGCGCTTTTCCGTTTCATTGGCTCATTCTTCGTCTTGGATCATATATATACTACCACCTACGGAGGGCCAGGCTTCATGACCAATGTGATGAGCTTTCATCTATATAGACAAGGGCTATCCCACTTCAAACTATCATACGTAGCAGCGGCATCTTGGCTGATGATAGGGTTCTCCTTGATCGTAATCGTGGTGCTGACGGCGATACGTAGACTACTCGAAAGGTCAGCCGCAACAGGTTAAATCCACGCTTGATTTCAGCGCCGGGAGGCCATGTTATGCAAAGAGCATATATTCGAGCCCAGATGGGAGAAGGGCTTTTCACCTTCTTTCGAGCGGTGGTCATCATCCTCTCCCTTCTCTTCGTCATCGTACCCTTGGTCTGGCTCTTCATCAATAGCATCAAGATGCCCCTGGAGTGGCTTTCTATCCCCCCGGTCATCATTCCCTCAAAGATCACCTTTGAGAACTACATACAGTTATTTACCAATCCCTACTCTGATGTTCTTCTCTGTCTGAAGAACTCGATCATCATCACCCTGGCTGCCACGACTCTTTCCGTGCTCATCGGATCCTTGGCCGCCTATTCTCTGACCCACCTGCAACTACCTTTCAAGATAGTGCCTCTACTGGCCGGCATGGTATTGCTGCTGGGTTTCTACCCCAAGATCACCGCAGTCATCCCCTATTTTGTCATCATGAGGAACCTCGGTCTGATGGACACTCAGATCGCCATAATCATCGCTTTTGTGGGTTTGAACCTACCCCGGACCGTCTGGTTGATGATGACCTTTTATGAGGAGCTGCCGAAGGAGATCGAACAATCGGCCATGTTGGATGGATGTGGTCCTTGGGGGCGCTTCTACAAGATAGTTCTGCCCCTGGCCGCGCCAGGGATGGCCGTGGCTGCTATTCTAAGTGCACTCTTGTGCTGGATCGAGTTCATGATCGCATCCAGCCTGGCCATCGTCAACGCGAAGACCCTGCCCATTGCCGTATCTGCATATCTGCAAGACAAGGGCATGCATTGGGGTCCCATGTCCGCGCTAGGGACTCTCACCGTAGTGCCGGTGATTTTCTTTTGCATATTCGTCCAGAAATACCTGGTCCGGGGCTTGACCTTTGGCGCTATCAAGGAGTAACTTCTCCGGAGGTTTGTGATGGCTACTGTGCGTATGGTGAACCTGACCAAGTACTTCGGTAAGGTGGGCGCTGTGAAGGGCCTTAACTTGGTGGCAGAAGACAAACGGTTTCTCACCTTGCTCGGACCAAGCGGGTGTGGAAAGAGCACTACCCTCAATATGATCGCTGGCCTGGAGACACCAACCGATGGGGAAATATACCTGGATGAGATCTCAATCAACAAGGTACCTCCAGCCTACAGGAACGTGGCCATGGTCTTCCAGACCTACGCCTTGTACCCTCATATGAGTGTCTGGAATAACCTAGCCTTCGCCTTGAAGATACACAAGGAACCAAAGGGGGTCATAGAGAAGAAGGTCGAAGAGACGGCAACGATGTTGGGCATCGCAGACCTTTTAGATCGTAGACCTAGAGAGTTGAGCGGCGGCCAGAGACAGAGGGTAGCCCTGGGTCGAGCCATAGTGAGGGACCCCAAGGTGTTTCTGCTTGACGAACCCCTGAGTAACCTGGATGCTGCTTTGCGCTTGCAAATGAGGGCTGAATTGAAACTCCTGTTCGACAGGCTGCAGGCTACAGTGATATACGTCACACATGATCAAGCCGAGGCCATGACTATGAGCGACAAAGTCGCCATCCTGAAAGACGGGGTGCTACAACAAGTGGGCTCTCCCTTAGAGATATACTACAAGCCCGTGAACAAGTTTGTAGCTGGCTTCGTGGGTAGCCCTAGCATGAACTTCATCGATTGTACTTTGAGGGCGGAGGGAGAGGCGATCTTTATCCGAACAGCCGATTTCGAGCTGTCTCTGCATGAGTTGACCTCTGGCAGCCGATTGGAATCCCATTTCGGCAAAGATCTTGTGTTGGGGATAAGACCCGAAGATCTACACCTCGACGCGAAGGAGGACTCCAGCATGATAAGGGGGAAAGCAGCGGTGGTGGAGCACTTGGGTTCTGGCACCATCATACTGTTAGACACCGGTTCCCAGATGCTTACCCTTGTTGCCCAGGGCAGCGCAACAGTTCGATTGGGTGAGAATTTATCGGTTCGAGTTGATATGGATACGATATATCTATTCGAAAAGGATAGCGAGAAGTCGCTATTGACGCCGGAACTGGCTATTTTAGGAGGTGTTTTGTGAGGTTGCGAGATAAGGTTTCAATAGTCACCGGTGGAGCTAAGGGCATTGGTCGAGGCATATCCCTTAGATTTGCTGAGGAAGGGAGCAGAGTAGTCATTGCCCAACGTGATCCTGTAACCGGGCACGAAATCGTTCAAGAGATTGAGGATGGGGGAGGTACTGCTCTTTTTATATCTACCGATGTCAGCGTGAAAGAGCAAGTGGACAATCTCATCGAAGAGACCCTGAGGAACTTTGGTCAAATCGACGTCCTGGTCAACAACGCAGCCATCACCATGTGCTACGAACCACTCCTGGAGATGTCGCTGGAGAGTTGGCAACGAGTCATAGATGTCAACCTCACCGGTGTGTTCTTGTGCTCCCAAGCAGCCGCTCGGCACATGGTGGAAAGGAGATATGGCAAGATCATCAATATCGGGTCAGTGGGCAGTTTCATGCCTGAAAGAGACTGCCCTCACTATTGCGCCGCGAAAGGCGGCGTAATAATGTTAACCAAGAGCATGGCTTTGGACCTAGCCCCTTTCAATATCTCCGTCAACGCCATCGCTCCCGGTGCTATCATGACCGAAAAGGTGCGCGAGGTGTTGCAGGATCAGGATCTCCAAGGGCATGCCACCGGCCCGTCCAAGATCCCCTTGGCCCGATTTGGGGAAGTCGAAGAAGTGGCGGCTGCGGCTGTGTTCCTTGCCTCTGATGAGTCCAGCTATGTCCAGGGAGCCACGCTGGTCGTCGATGGCGGCTACCTCCTGACTTAGCTGGTGTGATGGATCCTGGGGAGGGTGATCGTGAAGCTCACGGACATCGTCTATCTGGCCGGAAGTGGCTCACTGGGCTTTGGCTTGAGCGACGACCATGACTGCCATGTGTACCTGATTGATGGTGGTGAAGAGGCGGCCCTCATAGATGCCGGCGCTGGACTGAAGCCGGAGGCCATCCTCGAAAACGTGATCGCTGATGGCCTGTCTCTAGACCGAATTCGTTATCTATTGCTGACCCACGGACATGCCGATCACGCGGCAGGCGCAGCCTATCTACGGGAAAGACTGAATCTGCAAGTAATGGCCTCGCATGAGATTGCCGATGTCTTGAGAAATGGCGACGAGAGGGCGATCAGCCTGGATGCCGCCCGTGAGATCGGTGGCTACCCTCCCGAGTGTCGTCTTCGGCCATGCCCGGTGGATCGAACCCTGAAAGACGGAGACAGGATTAGAGTCGGGAGGAGCGAGTTATCGGTTATTGAGACCCCCGGGCACTCAAGGGGTTGTCTCAGCTTCCTAATGCAAGTTGGCGGTAGGACCTACCTCTTCTGTGGGGATAGCCTCTTCTTTGGTGGCAAGTTGGCCCTTCAGAACATACCGGATTGTGACCTTCAAGAGTCCTTGAAAACCGTGTGTAAGCTGGGGAAGCTATCGGTCGATGTGTTTCTGCCCGGGCACCTGGGCCTTTCGCTGAGTGCCGGCCAGCGCCACATCGAAGCGGCCCTGCAGGTGATGGCTGGCCTTGGAATCCCGCCCAACATCATGTAAGGAGAGTTCATCGTGTCAAGCAAAGCAGAAGCAAGTTTGCTGCAGTACCTAGAAGAACGCCGAGGGGAAATCATAGATTTCGCGGGCGACTTGATCCGTGCCCCCAGCCCAAATCCGCCCGGCGATGAGCGGCCGGTGGTGCAAGTCCTGATGGACCGGCTAACCCATTTCGGGTTGGAGGCAGAGGTGGTCGCCAAGATCCCGGAGCGGCCCAACTTGCTCGCCAAGGTGCCCGGGGAGGGGGCCGGGCAGCGGCTGATCATGAACGGGCACATCGACACCAAACCCCCCGGAAATCTGGAGGCGTGGAAGACGGATCCCTATAAGCCAACGATCATTGATGACCAGCTTTGTGGGCTAGGTTCTGTGGATATGAAGGGGCAAGTTGCTGCCCTGACCTATGCCGCCATTGCGCTTGCCGCTACCTCAGTGCCGTTCAAAGGAGAATTCATCTTGGCGTTCTCAGCAGACGAGGAGTGTGGCTCGGACTATGGGGCGAGGTATCTGCTACGAGAACATGGGTTGAAGGGCGATGCGGCCCTCATCGCGGAACCCAGCAGTATTCACCGAGATTGGGAGTATCTGGGTCTTGTGTCGCGCGGATTCACGGGTTTCAGAATCAAGGTGCATGGAACTCAGATGCATAGCAGCATCTCTGACATCTTGCCCTCTGTGAACGCCAGCACCAAGATGGCTTATGTTCTCTGGCGATTGGGGAAGGACTTGAAGATTAATTTTCCGCCACACCCCCTGTATCCTAAAGGTGTAACTGTGAACCCGGGGGTGTTTCTGAGCGGAGGGGTCTATTACGGGGTTTTCCCAGGCTACGCCGAGTTCGGGGTAGACGTGCGCACCCTGCCGGGGATGACCAAAGAAGGGGTGAGGCGAGACGTTGAAGGTTTCTTGGATACTTTGCGACAGGAAGATCCTTCCCTACAGGTTGAGATGGCATTCGAGGAAGGCCCGCTGGCATGGAACGAAGCAACGGAGATATCGGCGCAGCATCCTATTGTCCGGGCAGCCCTACGTGCCTCAGAGCAGGTTCTCGGCTTTCAACCTAAGCTCGGGGGGTTTCCCGGAGGGACCGATGCTGGAAGCTTTCAGGGTCTGGGGGGTATCCCTACGATTCCCGCTTTCGGCCCAGGTCTCTTGCCTCTAGCTCACAGCCCGAATGAGCACATCTCCCTCGAAGGCATCACTCAGGCGGCCAAGGTTTATGCATTGACGGCCCTATTCTATCTCGGTGAGCCCTAATGCAGAAGTGAATGTTTGTCCACCATGGAGATAGGCCGGGTCTTGACGGCTAGAACAAACTAATACCTAGCAAGCCCTTCTGAGTCCAATAGCGACTTATGCTTGCTGCCCCTTCGGAGGGGTGTGATGAATGTATACGAGAAACTGGGGGTTCGTCGAGTCATAAACGCTTACGGGAATCTGACTCCACTGGGTGGATCGTTGATGGAGCCGGAGGTCGTCAAGGCGATGGCAGAAGCCGCCGGCTGGTTCGTAGACCTAAACGATCTTTTGAAGAAAGCAGGAGAACGGATTGCCAACCTGGTGGGAGTAGAAGGCGCCTTTATAACTTCCGGGGCGGCTGCCGGATTGGTGATCAGCACGGCAGCCTGCGTGGCTGGAAAAGATCCGGCCAAGATAGCCCGCCTGCCTGATACCACCGGGATGAAGAATGAGGTGATCATACATAAATGCCAGCGCAATGTTTGGGATCAAGCGGTACGGCAGGTAGGGGTTAAACTGGCCGAGATCGGGCTTTCGATGTGGACCGAGACGTGGGCACTGGAAAGCGCCATTAGCGACAACACCGCCGCGATTGTCTACTTCACTCATCATAACCAGGAGCAGTCCCTCCTCTTAGAGGAAGTCATCAGGATAGCCAAAGCTCATCAGCTACCGGTGATCGTGGATGCGGCTGCCGAGTTACCTCCTGTGGAAAACATCCACAGATTTAACGACATGGGTGCCGATCTGGTCCTTTTCAGCGGGGGCAAGATGATAAGAGGGCCACAGTGCACAGGTCTGATCCTTGGCCGCCAGGAGTTGATCGAAGCCTGTGCTCTCAACGCCAATCCCAACTTCAGCATCGGCCGTCCAATGAAGGCGGGCAAGGAAGAGATTATCGGTTTGGTTAAGGCGGTGGAACTCTTCTTGGAGCACGATTTCCACACGGATCTGAAGCGCTGGGAGCGACAAGTTGCCCATTGTTTGGAGGTCTTTCGAGAACTCGAAGGGGTGAAGTCCAGGCGAGTCTTCCCAGGCGAGGATCCCGTGTTGCCTCGCTGGGTCCCCCGCGTTTATTTGACGTGGGATGAGAAGGTATTGGGTATTTCTCCAATGGAGGCGAGGAGGAAACTCTTAGAGGGGGAGCCCTCCATCGCTGTGGGGGAGATAATGGGAGGACTGAGTATAAACCCTATCGTGCTCGGCGATGGGGAAGAGGACGTCGTGGCCCGACGTGTGGTGGAGACACTGATGGGGAGTTGATACATTAGTCGTTATGCAGGCGTTATGGGTACTCACCATTTAGGATCATGAGTGAGCTCTAGCAATGATATGTGCACTTTACCCTCGAGGCGGTCTCTGCCTAACTCCATAAACCTACATTAGCCGTATTATACGAGGAGGTATATTATGCAACCACGCCCAGTGAACCTAAGACCCGGGGCGCTTATTTCGGCAGCGATTGTCGTCGGTAATCTTGTTTTTACCTCAGGCCATGTTGGCTGGGTGCCTGAAACCCGTGAGACGCCGGCCGGCATCAAGGCTCAGACGGCACAAGCGTTGGAGAATTTGAAATCTGTCTTGGAAGCAGCGGGCACTTCCCTAGAACACGTCGTCAAGGTGAACGTCTTCCTCACCAACATTGCTGATGATTTTGCAGCCATGAACCAGGTCTTTCGCCGTTATTTCCCCAACAATCCGCCGGCCCGCACCACAGTCGGCGTCGCTGCGCTGGCGCGTCCTGGCCTGTTGGTTGAGATCGAGATGGTTGCCCTGCTGCCCGATGAAGGTACATCGTGACCACGCCGCCGACCTTTGTTCTGCCCCGCATTTCCTGGCCGGAGGTCCGGTCAGCACTGGAGACTGTGCACCTGGCGCTCATCCCCACCGGTTCCTGCGAGTAACACGGCCCCTACATGACACTGGATATAGACGCCGCCATCTGCTATGCTTTGACCGAACGGCTGGTCCAGCGCCTTGGAGGCCATAGCGGCAAAGGGAGCGGCCAAGATAGGCTGGGAGGCAAATGCACCATTCTGGAGATGACCCAGATCAAGGCCATTGCGATAGACATAGAGAACGTAAGGCGAGAATAATGAACATAAGGAGCGAAGATGCGTGTAGCCATCGGCGGCATCGTCCACGAGACTCATACCTTCTCCAGCGCACCTACCACCCTCGAATCCTTCCGAGCGCGGCACTTCCTACTAGGAGAGGACCTTTTCACCTTTGCGGGAACTAAGACCTCCCTAGGAGGGGCCATTGAGGCCGCCAAGAAGGAGGAAGGACTGGAACTGATTCCCACTTTGTACGCGGCTGCCACCCCCAGCGGCTTGGTTACGCGCCAGGCCTTTGACCATCTCTCGGCCTTGCTGTTAGATAGCATCGAGAGGGCTAAACTCCTCGATGGACTATTTCTAGTCCTTCACGGAGCCATGGTGGTGGAGGGAATAGATGACGCGGAAGGCCACCTTCTGGCAAAGGCACGAGATCTGGTGGGCGAGGGAACCCCTATAGTTGCCACCCTCGATTTCCACGCCAATATCAGCCCCTTGATGGTAGAGAAGGCTGATATCTTGGTAGGATACGATACCTATCCCCACATAGATGCTTACGAACGGGCTCTGGAAGCAGGGCGACTTCTGGCCGCCACGCTCCGGAGAGAATTGAGGCCCACGGTGGCCCTACGCAAGCCTCCCCTCATGCCAATGCCCCAAGGGATGTACACCGATCGTTCTCCTATGAAGGAGCTCATCGAAGTGGCTCACGACATGGAGCGAGAGGATAAGGTGGTCACCATAACCGTGGCCGGAGGGTTCCCTTACTCCGACATCGAAGTCGCGGGGATGGGAATAGTTGTCACCACTGATGGAGATCAACAATTGGCAGAGGCCAAGGCCGAAGAACTGGCTAACCTGGCCTGGGAGAGGCGCAGCCAATTCCTGGTCAACGCCGTGCCAGTGGAGGAGGCCGTGAGGCAAGCCATGGAGGCTCGGGAAGGACCGGTCATACTGGTGGATGGAGCTGATAACATCGGGGGAGGAGCACCTGGCGACGGCACCGTGCTGTTACGAGAACTCTTGGTCCAAGGGGCCCAGGGAGCAGTGGTGACCATCGCCGATCGGGAAGCAGTAGCTCAAGCCATCGAGGCCGGAGTAGGGCAAGAGGTAGAACTCCTGGTAGGTGGCAAGACCGACGACCTCCATGGCGAGCCGGTGGTAGTCAAGGGACGGGTACATTTGATCTCTGAGGGGTCATACACCCGCAAAGGGCCTTACATGACCGGAGAGCGGGTGGACATGGGACGAACCGTAGTCCTGCATTGCGAGGGGATGAATCTGGTGTTAATGGAGAAGAAGACTCCACCCTTCGATGCAGAACACCTACACTCTTTGGGGATCGAGCCATCTGAGGCGCGGATAATCGTGGTCAAATCGGCCATCGCTTGGCGCGCCGCCTTTGGCTCTATGGCCAAGGAAGTGATTGACGTTGACACACCGGGGCTATGCAGCATACACCTGGAACGCTTCCCCTATCGCAAGATTCGCCGAGCGATATTCCCTTTGGACAAGATATAGGTAGGTGAGCATGAACTACCAGAAATACGGTTTCATTGCTCCTCGCAGTGGGATTGCGACAAGCGCTGATGAGGCGGTCGCCTTGGCTGCCAGGCTCGGCTTCCCGGCAGTCTTGAAGATAGTCTCCCCTGATGTGATCCACAAAACTGATGTGGGGGGCGTTGAATTGGGCCTCGATTCCGAGAATGACGTTAGGGCAGCCTTCTCTCGCATCATGAGCAGCGTTCGTGAAAAGGCACCTCAAGCTCGGATCGAGGGTATCAGCGTGGAAGAGATGTGCAAGGATGGAGTGGAGGTTATCATTGGACTCAACAACGATCAGCAATTTGGCCCAGTCATCATGTTTGGATTGGGCGGGATATTTACCGAGGTTCTGCACGACGTCGTTTTTCGCGTCTTGCCGATTACTCGGGATGATGCACGAGACATGATCCAAGAGATAAGGGGACGTCCTATCTTGGAAGGGTATAGAGGACAGCCTCCTGTTTCCAAGGAGATGTTGGTTGAACTTCTGCTGAACGCCAGTCGCATGGGGCTAGATCTGGCAGACAGGTTGGAGTCGGTGGACTTGAATCCAATTGTAGTTTGGGAAGACCAGCATCGGGTTCTGGACGCCAAGATCCTGCTTCGTTCTGAAAGAGTTGTCATTACAGAGAGCGAGCCCGATACCTCGTACCTTGACACTTTTTTCAAAGCGAAATCGGTGGCGCTAATCGGGGCCTCGGCCACGCCGGGGAAGATCGGTAACGCCGTCCTCGATAGCCTGGCCAAGCACGAGTACAAGGGCAAGGTCTATCCAGTCAATCCAGGGCGTGACGAGGTGATGGGTTTGAAAGCCTATCCCTCGCTCTCAAGCATTCCTGATGCTGTTGATCTGGTAGTGGTGACCATTGCACTGTCCATGGTTCCAGACATCATCTCCGAATGTGCAGCGAAGGGTGTTCACAATATGATCATAATCTCAGGCGGAGGCAAAGAATTAGGTGGCGAGAGAAAAGAGTTGGAGGCCACCATCAAAAGTTTGGCCAAGCAGAATGATCTACGTATCATCGGTTGCAACTGCATAGGGATCTTTGACGGCGAAACGCGCCTTGACACCTTCTTTCAAGTCCATGAGCGGATGGTACGCCCTAAGAAGGGCTCTATTGCTATGCTTACCCAATCGGGGACCGTGGGTGCCGCATTCCTGGAAGCAGCCCAGGATGTGGGAGTGAGCAAGTTCGTCAGTTACGGTAACCGCATAGATGTTGATGAGGCAGATCTCATCGCTTACTTGGCCAATGACCCCAACACGGAGGTGATCGCCTGCTACATCGAAGGCTTGGGAGATGGTAGGAAATTCTTCTCCACCGCCCGGCAGGTATCTGAGAAAAAGCCCATCGTGGTTTTTAAGGCAGGGCGTTCCCGGCAAGCTGCAAGAGCTTCCATTTCCCATACGGGTTTCTTTGGGGGAACGTACGGTGTTAGCGAGGGGGCCTTTAGGCAGGCAAACCTTGTCACTGTTGATAGCTTTGAGGAACTGTTGGCTGTGGCTAAAGCTCTGGCTCTGCAGCCTCGGGCCCGAGGACCCAAGATAGCCATGATCAGCAACGGAGCGGGAACGATGGTCCAGGCCATGGATCTACTTGAGGAATACGGATTGGAAATGGGACCTCTTGCAGTCGAGTCAGTAGCCAAATTGGAGACGGTTTACCCCCCCTACTACTTGGTGCAGAATCCTGTAGACGTGACCGGTTCGGCGACCAGCGCGGACTATGAGATAGGGATCGGGACCTTGCTCGAAGATCCCAACGTGGACATCGTCATGCCCTGGTTCGTATTTCAAGATACCCCACTGGATGAAGGCATTGTGGATATCTTGGGCAAGTTATCCGAAGGGTATGATAAGCCTATCCTTTGTGGGGCAATAGGAGGAGAATATACTCAGAGGATATCGCGGGCCATCCAACAGAAGAATGTGCCTGTCTACCATTCTATCCGAGAGTGGATGGCTGCTGCCCGAGGAGTGGCCCCATTGAGGCATTAGAGCTCGCTACTAAGAAACATCAACCTTTATATTCAGAAAGGAGCATTTCGAAATGTCAAAACCCTGGAAGACGGACAAATGGTTCACCAGCCCTTGGAACTATCTTGATGAGGTTACCGAAGGTTTCGCCTTTCCTAAGGAAATAAAGATACATGACATGACCCTTCGGGATGGGGAACAACAGGCGGGCATCGAGCTGTCAAAGGAAGATAAAATTCGCATCGCCGAGATGCTGGCCGAGGCAGGGGTTCATCGCATCGAAGCTGGCATGCCCGCCGTCTCCAAACAGGATGAGGAAGCGATTAAAGAGATCGTAAGGCGGAATCTGGGGCCAGAGATATTCGCCTTTTGCCGCTGCATAGTGAGCGACGTCGAACGGGCAGCCGATTGCGGAGTGGACGGTATCGTGGTCGAGATACCCAGTAGCCGTCACCTCATCCAGTACGCCTACCAATGGCCAGTGGAGAGAGCCCTGGAACAGTCAGTGAAGGCCACCAGCCGAGCCGAGGAATTGGGCCTCTATACTGCCTTCTTCACCATCGACGCCACACGAGAAGATCTGAACTGGCTCCTCGATTTCATCGACAAGGTGGCCACGGATGGGCATATGGACTCCTTAGTGTTAGTGGATACCATGGGAGTCTGCACTCCCCAGGCCATCGAGTATTTCGTGCGCCGGACGAAGGCGAGGATAGATAAGCCTCTGGAAGCGCATTTCCACAACGACTTTGGCTTAGCTGTGGCGAACACTCTCACAGCACTAGCCCGTGGCGTTGAGGTTGCCCATACTGCGATTTGCGGCACCGGGGAGAGGTCCGGAAGCGCGGCCCTGGAAGACGTAGTCGTGGCGCTCTTGACCCTATATGGCATTGACCTGGGCATGAGGTACGACAAACTCTATGAACTAGCCCAATTGACGGTGGAACTTACAGGCCACAGACTTCCCCAGAACAAATCAATCGTGGGCGAGCAACTCTTCGCCATCGAGTCGGGGATCGTGGCCGCCTGGATAGAGAGATGCAAAGGGCCCCTGGCTACTGAGGTCTTTCCATTGCATTGGGACCTGATGGGGCAAAGCGCACCAACGGTAGTCTTGGGCAAAGGCAGTGGCAGGCCTTCCATACACGCTTGGTTACAGAGGACCGGGATGAGCGCCTCGGAGGAGGAGGTGGACAGAATGCTAGCGTTGGTAAAAGATAAGGCGATGGAGAAAAAGGACCTCCTCAATGAGGAAGAATTCCGAGACATAGCAAGGCAGGTGCTAGGAGACAATCGCTCTTCTTAGCTATCCTGCATAGCACCATCCGATCTTCACCAAGGGTGCATATTCTGTGCTTTAAGTGGATCACCGCCCCCAACATATTGTAAGCAAGCAGCAGCTATATCGCAAAGCATGTGCAGCATTCTAGCAAGAGGACCGAGGAAAGCTTGTCTCCAGTTGCTGCGTTATGGGCCGGGGTTCCAAAATGCCTTTTGACTTGGCGCAGCTTGCCCCCACTCAGGAGATGAGGCATGCGAATCGTTGTGCCGATAAAACAAGTGCCTGAAACAAGCAACGTCAAAATGGACCCGGAAACGGGCACGATGATCCGTACTGGCGTGGAGGCCATCGTCAACCCGCTCGATCTCTACGCTATCGAGGCCGCCTTGCGCCTGCGCGAGCAGGTAGGAGGACAGGTTACAACCCTATCTATGGGGCCAGCCAGCGCGTCGAAAGCGCTGCGAGAGGCGGTTGCGATGGGGTGTGACGATGGCATACTGCTCAGCGACAAAAAGTTCGCTGGTTCCGATACGTGGGCGACCGCGTATGCCCTGGCGCAGGCCATCAAAAAAATCGGTGCGGTAGACCTCATCATCTGCGGCGAACGTGCCACCGATGGGGATACAGGCCAGGTGGGACCGGGTATCGCGGCGTTCTTGGACTTGCCGGTGGCGACGTACGTCAGCCGCATCTACGACGTATCGGCCGACAGCCTGCGTGTGAAGCGGTTGGTCGAAGGCGGCGCGGAGATTCTGTGGACACCCTTGCCAGCGGTTTTGGCTGTCGTCAAGGAGATCGCTTACCCGCGCCTGCCCACGCTGCGCGGCAAGCAACGCGCCAAGCGCTCCGAGTTGGCGGTGTGGAGGCCTGCCGACATCGAAGCAAAGATCGAGTGGTTGGGGCTGGAGGGGTCGCCAACACGCGTGGTAAAGATCGACAAACCCCAGGTGGCCCGGCGAGTGGAGTTAATTCGAGCCAAAGACCCCGCCGACGTAGACCGTGCTGCGACGCGCTTTGTCGAGTTTCTGCGAGAACGGCAGCTCATTGTGTCCAGAGATTAGCACGATGGGAGTTGGGATGCATGGAATGGTCAGATATTTGGACATTGGCCGAACAAAAAAATGGCAAGTTGCACGCAGTATCGTTTGAATTACTGACACGGGGGCGCGCACTGGCCGATGCACGGGGATGTCGTCTGTGTTCTGTCGTTCTAGGCGACAACATTCCCCAGGCGGAGTTGGATGAGCTGATCGCACGCGGCGCGGATCGTGTCTACATGGTGCAGCATCCGGCATTGGTGCATTTTCTGGTTCAACCTTACGCGCAGGCTTTGCAATATCTCGTGGAAACCTACCATCCTGAAGTGCTGATTGCCTCGGCGACGACGACGGGGCGGACGGTGATGCCGTACCTTTCGATAAAAGTCCACGCGGGATTGACGGCCGATTGCACCGGCCTGGAGATCGATCCAGAGACGGGAGATCTTTTGCAGACGCGCCCCGCGATTGGGGGGAACATCATGGCAACGATCAAAACGCCCACGGCGCGCCCACAGATGGCGACCGTGCGACCCAAGTCGTCCCCGCCAGCGCCGCGCGACGCGACACGCTCCGGCGAGATCGTGCCGGTGGAGGTGCCGGAGGAGTTGCTTGCGACGCAGATGCGGTACGATGAGTTCGTGCCCGACGAGTCGCAGGGGATCGCGATCGAGGATGCAGAGGTGATCGTCGCTGGAGGCCGCGGATTAAAAAAAGCGGAGAACTTTGTACTCATCCAGGAGCTGGCCAAAGTGTTAGGCGGAAGCGTCGGTGCGTCGCGGGCGGCAGTGGACCGTGGCTGGCAGCCGTATCCGCGCCAGATTGGACTTAGCGGCAAGACGGTCGCGCCAGAGTTGTATATCGCCTGTGGTATCTCTGGGGCGATCCAGCACCTCGCAGGGATGCAGACAGCGGAGAATATCATTGCCATCAACTCCGACCCCGACGCGCAAATCTTCCAGGTGGCCGATTTGGGCATTGTGGGGGATGTATTTGATATATTGCCCGCGGTGATAGAGAAACTTTACGCTTGAGCAAGAGGAGCAGTCATGACGCGGTACAGGCCAGTCACACCTGCGATTGTAGAAGAGCTAAGCAGCATCGTGGAAGAGAAACATGTCATTTATGCCGACGCAGAAAAGATGGAGGCCTATGCCCACGATGAGGTAGCGGACACCAGCTTTGCGCACATGCCCGATGTGGTTGTGAAACCCGCAAGCGCAAAAGAGATATCGGCCATTATGAAACTGGCGAATCGAGAGTTGATTCCCGTCACGCCGCGCGGAGCGGGGTCAGGGCTATCGGGAGGCGCAGTGCCAGTATATGGCGGAATTGTGCTGGCGATGGAGCGAATGAACCGCATCCTGGAGGTTGACCACGACAACCTGGTTGCCGTGGTCGAGCCAGGCGTGGTCACGAACGCGATCAACGAGGCCATCGAGGAGTACGGTTTGTTCTACGCAGGGTATCCAATGAGCGTGGAGACATGCTTTATTGGCGGCAACGTGGCGGAGAATGCAGGTGGAGGCAAAGCGGTCAAGTACGGCGTGACAAGCCGCTACGTCCTGGGATTGGAAGTGGTGTTACCGACCGGCGAAATCGTCAACTTGGGCGGCAAACGCGTCAAAGACGTGACCGGCTACAACCTGATCCAACTGATGGTCGGATCAGAAGGCACACTGGGAATCTTCACCGAGATTATCCTCAAATTACTACCTTTGCCTACCTCGAAAGTTGATCTGCTGGTGCTGTTCAAAGACGTACGTTCTGCGATGGCGATGGTGCCAAAGATTATGACCAACGGACGCATCATCCCCACTGCAATCGAGTTCATGGACAAGCTGTCGGTGCAGACGACGTGCCGGTACCTGAATGAGGAACTGCCCTACGAACAGGCTGGCGCGATGCTGTTGATCGAGGTGGACGGCAGCAGTGAGACACAGGTGGAGCGGGAATACGAGACCATTGGCGAACTGTGCTTGGAAAACGACGCGATTGAGGTGTATGTGGCAGACAACTACACCACGCAGGAGCGCGTCTGGGCCGTGCGACGCAACATCGCGGAAGCGTTCAAGGTCTACAGCCCAGTGCAGAGTCTGGAGGACATTGTGGTGCCATTTGCCCAAATCCCCGATTTGATTCCAGAACTTGAACGCTTGTCCGGGAAGTATCCTGTGACGATTCCCTGCTACGGGCACGCAGGCGACGGGAACTTGCACGTGACGGTCGTCAAGCATCCCGATATACCTATAGAGGAATGGAGTGAACTGGAACACGCGGTACTGGTGGAGTTGTATCAAGCGACGGCGCGTTTAGGTGGGACCATCAGTGGCGAACATGGCATCGGCGTCAAGCGACGGGGTTTTCTGCCGATGGTCATGGATGAGACACTTATCGCACTGCACCGCCGGATCAAGGCCGCATTCGACCCGAATCATGTCCTGAATCCCGGGAAGATTTTGCCCTAGCATGAGGTTTGACCGTTTGCCGATAACCGCATAATTGAACCCCGATAATCCAAAAGTGTTACCCAATACATACTGGCATCCTTTTGTCGCACCACTACATATATGGGCGCAGAGCATGTCCGAAGTTCAATTATGTGATTTATTCGACGGCGGTCAAAGGTCATGTTAAGTCCAGCGTTCGCTCATTTTTGGGGGAAAATCCAAGATTGAGTCTACTGAAAAAAGCTCCCGCACCCGTCCCCGGGTGCAGAAATCGGCCCGAGGACGGGGCCTCAGAGCAGGCTTTTTTCAGGGGAGTCAAGATTTGGTCCTTCAAACAAACAAAGGGCGGAGTAGAGACCTCCGCCCTTTTCCTTTGCTACAGCTTTCCTGGTTCAGGCGCGACCTCGATCAATTGGTACTCCCCATCCTCTTTCCGCAGATACCCCATTTGGACTCGCGAGTCGTGCTCGAAGATGAGGAGGGCGTCCTTCTCCAGAGCCCAATTCCTGATGCGGCGTTTGGTCTCAATGGTCTCCAGCGGCTCCACGTCGAAGGCGGAAACCCAGGCCAGGCGCTCCATTTGTATCGTCCAGGAGGCCAGGTCGCCCAGGTAGATAGCTGTCTCCCCACCTGATTCGATGACCACGCTTTGGTGGGCGCGGGTGTGGCCACGTGTGATCACGCAGCGCACCTCGGAGGTGACGCGGGTGTCGCCGCAAAGGAGGCGCAACTGACCACGCTCTTCCAGGGGGACGAAGTTCTCGGCCAGGTAGGTGGCTCTGGTGCGCTCGTTGGGGTAACAGGCATCGGCCCACTCCAGGCGTTGGATCCAGTATTCGGCGCGGGGGAAGGTGGGAACGACCTCGCGGCAACGGTCGGAGACCTTGCCGAACCGCAGGACGGTGTTCCCGCCGCAGTGGTCGGAGTGGAGGTGGGTGTTAATGACAATCTCGATGTCCTCAGGGGCGAAGCCCAGGCGATGCAAGTCACCGAGCAGACGACTCTCGCCAGCAATGCCGTAGATTCCGCGCTCTTTAGGAGACAGCTTATCGCCGAAGCCCGTGTCCACCAGTATCCTTTTGCCCTCTGAGACGACGAGCAGGCAGTTCAGGGTCATGGGGACTCGGTTCAGCTCGTCGGCCTGAACGACTTTCTCCCAGAGCACCTTGGGCGCCAGCCCGAAGTGTCCCCCGCCATCCATCCGGGCGAGGCCATCGCTCACGATGTGCAAGTTCACATTGCCAAGACGCAACTTTCCCCTCCCACGCCCCCCCTCTTTCCCCCCTAACTTTGGGGGGGATGAAGGGGGGGCATTACTCTGCCCTCTATTATACATGAAAAGCCCTGTTCTAGCTACTGGCCTAGCTGAACAGGGCTGGGCCTGTGGAATACGAGGCGAAAGAGACGCGATACGCTGTCCACGATATTCCACAGGGCTGGGTGATCCCCTCAATGGGTGAGCCGGCTGCAAAGCCCTAGACGCTCTTCTGGACCCTATGTCGGCTCAACAAGCCAAAATGGGCGATGCAGCCAGCTCAGTGAGTAAGAAGTTACACGGCTCTAACTCACACGTCCTTATGAAAAATTAACGACGGCTGTTATTGAGGTATTTGTTCAACATCCTGACGTTGTACCTGCGATGCCCCCCTGGAGTGCGGTAAGGCACCAATCCACCCGCTCTCTCTATCCTGTCCAGAGTGAACTGGCTCACCCGCAGGTACTTCGCAGCCTCCCTGGCGGTCATGAGGCTTACCCTCTTCCTGGCCATTTTTGCACCTCCTTTCTTTAAGAATTAACGGCGGCTGTTATTGAGGTATCTATTCAACATCCTGAGGCTGTACCTGCGATGCCCCCCTGGAGTGCGGTAAGGCACCAATCCACCCGCTCTCTCTATCCTGTCCAGAGTGAACTGGCTCACCCGTAGGTACTTCGCAGCCTCCCTGGCGGTCATGAGGCTTACCCTCTTCCTGGCCATTTTTACACCTCCTTTCTTTGGCGACGGCTACTGTTGAGGTATCGGTTCAACATCCTGAGGCTGTACCTGCGGTGTCCCCCTGGAGTGCGGTAAGGCACTAACCCGCCCCCCTTATCTATCTTGCTCAAGGTGAACATGCTAACCCGCAAGTATCTAGCAGCCTCTTTAGCGGTCATGAGATTCATCCTACCTTCCGCCATTTTTGCACCTCCTTCTCCAAAGCCCTGATTATCCAAGAACCTCTCCCGAAAGCGGGCGAATGTGCTGTAAACTTAGTGAACTGTCTGCATTATACCAGATTACCCTCAGTTTGTGGGTAAAAATAGTGTGAATTTGGGATGAAGGTTGCGTGAAAAAAGAGCCCCGGTCAGACGCTTAAGGCCTAACCGGAGCTCTTGTTTGCTGTAACCAACCTTACTATACAAACAGTCTGTCCACTTCGTATGCAACAAGACCAGCCGCTACGGCTGCCTGCGCACCGATCGCCTCACGAAGTCAGCTAACCGTTCCAACAGCGACTTTGGCGCCTCTGTTTCTGGAGGAGGTGGAGGGGATTCATCGGGCGGCACTGACGGCGACAGGTCTCTCAAGACGTCTTCCAGAGGTGGAGAGGGTTCATCGGGCAGCACTGACGGCGACAGGCCTCTCAAGACATCCTGAATCTTCTGATCCTCAGGCACGATCTCCAAGGCCCTCTCCAACATATTCCTCGCCCGAACCAGTTCGCCCTGATGTTCCAGGAATATCGCATATTCCTTCAAGACTACAATGCTGTTGGGATCCAGTTCCAGGGCGCGATCAAAGGCCTCGCATGCGGAGGCAATCCTTTCTGGCGCCTTCCGGCGACTCAACCATACAGCGTAAGCTAGCTCTTCCTCAACTCGCTCAAATTGATGGAGTCGCTCTTTAATGGTCTGCGCCTCGGCCCGGATCTGCTCAGCATTCGGACGTAAAGCCAGCGCTTGCTGGATACGGTCCCAGGCTTTGAAGTAACGTTGCTGTGCCATCAGCAGCGCGGCATACTCGCGATGCGCAACGGCATCATCGCGATTCAGCGCAAGGGCGGTGCGGAAGTGATCCTCGGCCATAGCGCGTTGACCCGCATAGCGCAGGGCCACAGCGTACTCACGGTGCAACATCGCGTTCTTAGGTTCTATTTGCAGCACCGTCTCGAACCGCGGCAGAGCCTCGGCCAGCCGTCCCAGCCGCGCCCAAGCTGTCGCCAGTCGGCCTTGTAGCCGCGCGCTGGTGGGCAAGCCCTGCAGTGCGGCCTGGAGTTGATTGACTGCCTCCTGATATCGGCCCTGCTCAATAAGCAAGCCAACGTATTCGTCTAGCAACTCCTCATCGTGGGGCCGCTTCGCCAACACAGCCAGAAAGTACCGTTCGGCTTCCTGCCCGCGCCCTCCTTCATGTAAGAGCATGGCGTATTGTCTGTTGGCCTCAAGATGCTGGGGCGCGACCGCCAGGGCGGCTTGCAAGTGTTTCTCGACCTCGTAAGGCCGATCCGGCCACAGCAGCTCAGCATACGCAACGTGGGCGCCCACATCACTGGCGATGAGACCAAGGGCTTCATCGAGCAATGTGCAAGCAGTCTCTCGATCGGCGGCCGATTGAGCTTGTGAGACGAGATGCCGGGTCCGCTGCCGCAGTGGTTCGATCTCTGCCTGAAGCGCAAGCCAAGCAGCCTGGTATTCAGGGTTGTCCGGCTCAAGCTCCACAGCGCGCACCAGGTGGGCTTCGGCCTGGACCAGGCTGCCTTTGCGAACCAGGACGGCAGCTTGCACCCGGTTTGCCAGAGCACACTCTGGTGCCATCTGTAGTGCTTCTGCTACGAGAACCGCAGCTCCATCCACATCATTCTGTTCCTCCAGCATCAGTTTAGCCAGAGCAGCTTGTCGGTAAGCTTCCCCTTTCTGGTTGACGCGCCATTTGAGCTCTCTCACACGCTCCTGGAGGCTTACATCATCGGGCTTGATTTCCAACGCGCGTTCTAGAATTGATAGCGCCTCTTTCTCACGCTTACACCTTTCCAGAAACGTCCCGTAGGCTGTAAGCCAAGTCACGTGGAATGGGTCGGCGTCCAGGGCTGCTCGGTAGCTGCGGTCCGCAGCATCCCACTCGTCCATGACATCCAGCAAGGCTGCCTGATCAAACAAGGTTTGCCCGTGGCCCGGCGTAGCGGTCAACAACCGTTCAAATGCAGCTTGGGCCTCGGCATATCGCCCAAGGCGAGTCAAGAGTAGGGCCTGCAAATGCAGCAAGGAAGTGTCGCTGGGTGTGCTCTCCAGCCCATTATCCAGCCACGCAGCCGATGTCGCTGCATCATCCGTGACTGCCAGCACTAGCTCTCGCTCGGCGGCTGTCCAGTCCTCCTGCCGCGCCAGGAAAACAACATACTCCATCCGAAAGGTGACATCCGCAGGATTGAGGCTCAATACCTCCTCGAACAGCCGCGGCGCGGCTTTAGGTTGGTCATGCTCTGCCTTCCAAATGGCCAGGGCCAGCCGGCGCTCGGCCCGAACCACATCAACCTGCGATAGCGTTACACCACCCTCAACAGATGTGGGGGCTGCCGGACTAACAGGTGTATTTGCCTCTATCATCATCCATGCCTCCTGATGAGTTCCGTTATAGTGTGCAAGACCAACGCGCTCATCCAGAACTTCGTGGTTCTTCGGGATTTCGCAGGGCACAGTATCGGAGTTCCCAACTTGTTGGGGGTATGGAGCGACAAACTCCAACAAGTTGGGAACTCCAGCCTGCTATTCATGCCATTCCCAAAGACCCAACTGCATTAAAGGCTCTCAGCTAGATCCTCATCCTCAGGGCTAGTGGGTTCTGACGCTGCCGCTTCCAGCTCGGGTTGGATCCGGACAGCGCTCCCTTCTTCACCAAGTGGACTCTCTTCCTTTTTGAGGCCGGATGGTTCTAATGGCATCGCTTCTGGCTCGACCAAGAGCCAGGCAACGCGCTCTTCATAGGGATCCAGCCGCGCCGCTTCCCTCAGGTAACGGAGTGCCTCCTCGTGCCGCCCTCGTTGTAAGAGGAACTCACCGTAGTCCAGCAACGTCGGGACATGGTCTGGGCAGGCAGCATAGGCATCTTGGAACAGAAATTCAGCCTTATCAGGATCGGTCTCGGCCTTCTCCTTGGCCGGGGCCCAGGCCAGTTCCGCTTTCCGTACCTGGCCTAGCTTCTCGGCAATCCGGTCATAGGATTCCCTGAAGCGGGGATCATCTGAGAGCTCAACCGCGCGTGCCAGGTGCGGTCCAGCCAATTCATAGCGGTACCGGTTGGCCAGCAGATCCCCATAGCGACAGTGGATCTCGGCTGCTGCGTCATCCTGTTTGAGGGCGAGCTTGAGAGCTGTCTCTGCCGCGCGCACCTCATCCTCCTGGAGTAAGAGATCAACGTACGGATTGAGAGCAGGCCGATAGGCCGGGTCCATCGCCAGAGCCAGTTGGAACTGTTCCCTGGCTTCAATAAGCCGGCCTAAGCCCTGAAGGAACAAGGCGTAGCCACATCGGACTTCAACGTTATCCCCACGCCCCAGTAGGTGACTGCGGTAGTGCTCCTCAGCCGCCTTGGGGTCAAACTGGGTAAGCCGGACCAGGTATGAGCTGGCTTCCACGGGTCGGTTGGTATCCTCCAGGAGTCGAGCATAGTAGCGTAGTGTAGGCACATGCTCCGGATCAATGGCTAGCGCCTGTTGATAATAAATCTCTGCCTCGGCATAGTTGCCGCTCTGAGCCGCCACCCAACCCACGGCCATTTCCTGGCTGGCCTGGTCGAACTGCTCGATTCTCTCTGCGACTTCTTCCCAGGCCCTGACAGCCTCTGCATCGCCAGGTGCCAATTCTTGAGCACGCTGATAGAACTCCTTGGCCTGATCGTAATCGCCCCGGGCTGCCAGGAACTGAGCATATCGCAAGCTCAGCGTAGGATCGGCCTCAACAGCTACGAGATTGTCACCCAGGAGGGTTTCCGCATCTCGGCGACGGCCTTGCCCTTCAAGCACATCGGCCAGGAGATGCAAGGTCTCGGGGCTATCGGGCGCGAGATCCAGGGAGCGGCGCAGGCGTTCCACTGCTTCGTCAATGCGGCCAAGCTGGATGCATATCCGCGCCAGACCGTTGAGTGTCTCGCTGTTCTCACCCCGGGTGTCGAGGATCGCCTGGAGAATGGCCTCCGCTTCTTCGGGCACCTCGGCTGCCACCATGGCCCACATCCGGTCGGCGTCGCTGGAGCGTTCTTGCTGCTCTAAAAACTCCGCGTAGGCCTTGAGAGTGGGCAGGTGATCGTCATCAATCTGCAAAGCCTCTTCAAAGAGCACTTCGGCCTCGTGGATCAATCCCTCCCGGGCCTTGATCCGGGCGAGGGCCATGTAGCCGTAGGCAGCCTGATACGCCTCCAGCTCTGCCTGCAGCTCGTCGCGTAACGCCAGAGTCTCAGGATCATCGGGTTCGAGGGCAAGGGCTCGTTTCAGGTGCCGTTCAACCTCCTCGTACTGGCCTTGTTCGGCCATCAGCCGAGCGTACTCGCGATGTAAGGCGGCATGATCCAACTCCTGAGCGAAGGCATTGTGCAGCCACTCGATGGCTTCTAGGCTGCGGTTGAGACCGTTCAGCAGCCTGACGTAAGCCACGATCCACTCAACACGCTTGGGCTCCAGCTTCAGCGCTTTGCGCAGCAGTGGCTCCGCCGCCTCCAATTCCCCCTGGCGTGCATGAAGCGATCCGTACAGCGCCAGCAATGGCGGGCTGGTGTCAACGGGGCGCCCGGCCAGGCAAGTCTTCACTACCAATGGATCAACCTCCATAAGGGTTGCCAGGTGCTCTTCGGCCTCGGCGTAGCGCTGCTGATCCAGGAGCAGGGAGCCATACGCCTTTAGCGCCTCAGCGTGGCGTGGTGCGAGGCCCAGAGCTTGCTGAAAGGCCTCTTCTGCACTGGCCAGGTCTCCTTGTTCCACCCTGTAGACGCCCAGCGCCCAATGCCTATCGGCCTCCTGTGGTGAAGGCATCTCCGCCTCCGCCGGAACTTCCTCAACAGGGAGAGCTTCTTCCACCTCTAAGGCAATCTTAGTCATGAACTCTTCCTCCTCAACTATTGGCTCGAATGCTGGCGGTGTTGGCGATGCCTCCGCTTCGACTGCTTCAAACATCTTTGCCAACTCATCGCGCTCGCGCTTGACTTGCACGGCTTCGTAATCAGCTTGGATGGGTTCATCCGTAGGGGCAAGGCCTGGTGCGTCCCAGTAAGGCTCATCTATTTCCACTGGACCTTCCTCAACTAAAGGAGCTTCTTCCACCTCTGGGGCAATCTCGGCCACGCGCCTTTCTTCCTCAACTACTGGCTCGATTGCTGGCGGTGTTAGCGATGCCTCCACTTCGACTGCTTCAAACATCTTTGCCAACTCATCGCGCTCGCGCTCGACTTGCACGGCTTCGTAGGCAGCCTGGATGGGTTCATCCGTAGGGGCAAGGCCTGATGCGTCCTGGTAAGGCTCCTCTATTTTCACCGGACCTTCCTCAATTAAAGGAGCTTCTTCCACCTCTGGGGCAGCCTTGGCCACGCGCTCTTCTTCCTCAACTATTGGACCGAGTGGTGGCGCCTCCACTTCGACTGCTCCCGGCCTCTTTACCAACTCATCGCGCTCGCGCTTGACTTGCATGGCTTCATAGGCAGCCTGGATGGTTTCATCCGTAGGGGCAAGGCCCAGTGCATCCCGGTACCGAACTCCGGCCTCGTCGTACCGCTGGCGGGCCTCCCAGAACTGGGCGTAGGTGAAGTGAACCTGAGCGTTCATAGGATCTTCGGCAATGGCTTCCTTGAGCAGTTTCCCCGCCGCGTCGAAATAGGTCTCAGCCTCCGCTGTCTGCCCGTCGGCCCTCATCAAGCCCAGGGCCCGGCTCAGAATCAACCTGGCGTTATCAAGTGATCTCATAGCTATTTTCTCCTTTCGTGTATGTGGCTCGGGCCGGCTGAAACGGCGCCGAGCCCAGGCTTTGGTTCATAAAATGTCGGATAACTCTCTGGAAACTAGATTTCCATTTTTCCCCCAGTTCTTTGCCCATAGCCGACGAAACGGTGGCAAATCTATTGAATCATTTGCATTATAACAGATTGCGCCCAGGTTTTGGGTAAAAATCACGTGAAGGTTGCGCGAATTTTGCGTGAAAATGAAAGGCCCCGGTCAGACCTTAAGGTCTGACCGGGGCTCTCGTTTGCTATATCCGGGTTCAACAAGACTGACTTCTAGATTCCCTTCCCTCTCCAATTATCTATAGAAAAGCCGCTGCTGCTTGCCACACCTCCTCCACCGTAACTGCCTCAATGCACCTGAAGCGGCGACAGGCTGTGTCCCAGCGACCGTGCAGCAGACAAGGATTGCAGCCTACGTCGTGCCAGAGGGCCACGCTATTCTCACCGTAAGGGCCATACATCCTCGGGTCAGAAGGGCCGAAGATGGCCACCACCGGCGCGCCCACAGCTACCGCCAGGTGCATGGCTCCCGTATCGTGGCCAATAAACAGGTCGCACTGCTCCAGGAAAGCGCCCGATTGCCCAAAGGTCAACTGCCCTGTCAAATCGCAAGGCTCTTGCCTCATGCCATCTTTGATCGCGGCAGCGATAGGCCCGTCCTCTGGTCCGCCCACCAGGCATACTTGAGCCACACCCTCCTCGATGAGGCGGTCGGCCAGAGCGGCGAAGCGCTGGGGTAGCCAACGCTTGGCCGATAGGATCATCCCCGGATTGCTCCCCCCCGCCGGGTGAATGACGACCAGGGGAATTTTGGACTCAGCTCTCAACATCTCGGCGACATGGCGGCGATCCTCCTCAGCGGGATAGAACTCCAGCCTCGCCTCGCTCACCTCAATGCCCACGGCCCGCACTGTGTCGAGATAGAGGTCTGCCTCATGCTTGAGGTCCGCCACCGGCACGCCAACGGTCAAGGAAAAACCCCGGCCCTGGCTGTCCAGGCCCACCCGCTGGGAGATGCCACCCAGGTACGGCAACAGGCTGATCAGCGGGGAGCGATCCAGGACGAAGCAAGCCCCGTACCCTCCAGCGCGGATGCGTCTAACCAGGTCAAGATATTCGCGCCAGGAGTAGCGGCAGCCGCTTCCCACTCGACCGCAATCCACCAGCCCGTCCAGGTGGGGATTGTTCTCGACCATGGCCCGCGACCAGCCGCCTACAGCGAAATCTATCCTGGCCCTGGGGAAGGCCCGGTGCAGAGCCGCTATCACCGGCGTAGCCATGAGCACATCGCCCAGGCAGCAGGGCTTGATGATCAGGATCGAACTGGGGGTATTGAACGAAGCGCTGCGAGGGGCGAAGCGAAACGGGATGCACAGGAGATGGCAGATTGCGCTCACCAGGATGTCTCGAATAACCAATCTAACTTCCAACTTCTATCTTCCAACTTCTATCTTCGAGATAACCCACCCGGTCGTCCAGCCACAAGGCCGTGGTTTGCTCCTCCTCTTCTTGCTCGTGCACAACGTAGATGCGCACCTTCTCGCTCTCGACTTCGTTGCCAGCCGCGTCGTAGGCCACCACGTGGATCTGGTGGGTCTCGGTGTAGCCGTGGGTGTCGGAGATGATGGTCATCCCGTTGGCGAAAACCTGCATGCGCATGCC
>SDBU01001060.1_pt1 | contig 40466 bp, 46 predicted proteins | sample 2277071 | NCBI WGS metagenome assembly SDBU01 (sample SAMN10397929, study PRJNA504765) | marine sediment metagenome | isolation source: marine sediment core GS08_GC12, 126 cmbsf | place: Arctic Ocean: Gakkel Ridge, Loki's castle | collected 2008 | reverse complement strand
CATATTAGACCATCATACTGGAAGTCATATGATTTTATATCATGAATTAAGGCCAACGCTTTCTATTCCAGATCATCCGGAGCTGGCGCCAGGATTATTGCGTGGATTAATTCGAAGGACCGGATTAACAGTGGAAGAGTTACTCAAGAAAAATAAAAGTAACCTGTCCTCTTTTATATGCGACCCAACAAAGGGCAGACACAAGGTCTTCCCCTACAATTTACAACTTATCTTTTTATCTTGTATTTAAACTCGCACCTTGCATCTTTTGTATTTTTTCTTGTTTTTCTTTGACTGGCAGACTGGTAGACCGGAAGACCGGCCGACTATTCTTTCCCGCATTTGTTCCCCACACCTATACGCTCTACGCTGTACGCTATACGCTAGTATGCACCTTGCAACTTCTTTTTCTTGACTTTTTCTACTCACATATACTATAATTTACTTAAGTTCACATCCTGAACATTGTATTTCGCATTTTGTATTTAAAAATTCGCATCTCGCAACTTATCTTTTTATTTTGCATCTTGTATTTCGTATCTTATATTTAAAAACTTGCCACTTGCAACAAGACGACCGAAATAAAATATTTCTCTTTTGAAATTACTAAAAACTATAAACCAAAAACTAAAAACCAGTCGACCAAAGGGAGACCCCCATGTCCAATTACAAGAAACTAAAAGTATGGGAAGATGCCCATAAATTTACTATCGATATATACAATATTACCAAAAAATTCCCCAATAACGAACAATATGGACTTACTTCCCAAATCAGAAGATCATCATCATCTATCCCCACTAACATAGTTGAAGGCTGCGGACAGCTTGATAATGGTAATCTAATCAGATTTTTAGGAATAGCAAAAGGCTCCGCCTTCGAAACAGAATATCAACTCCTTCTTGCTAAGGATTTAAATTATATTACCAACGAAGAATATAAATTCCTAGTGGCAAAAATTCAATCAATTATTCATATGTTAATTGCTTTAATTAAATCTTTAAAAAACTTGAAACCCGTAACCCGTAACCCGAAACCAAAAACAAGGTGTTAACCATGCCAAAAAATGAATTAAACACTCTCTTAGAACTAAAACAAGATCCCTCTCTATCCCAGCGTTCTTTATCCCGCAATTTAAACATTTCTTTAGGCCTAACCAATGCCATCATAAAAAACCTAATTCACCGTGGCTGGCTCAAAGCGAAAAAAGACACCGGAAGAAAGCTTCTATACATTATTACTCCTAAAGGTATGTCAAATGTCAGTCGTTTGATGTATGACCGTTTTCAGGAAACCCTCCATTATTATCATTACACCAAAGATCTGCTTACTGCCTATCTAATAAAACTTTACCAACGAGGAGAAAAAACGATAAATATTTATGGCACTGGTCAGCTGGCTGAAATTACTTACTATGCCGGAATAAGCACCCCTTTAAAACTAAATGCTATTATAAGTGACGATCCATCTAAAGAAAAATTCTTAGGCCAGCAGACCATTTCTATTGCAAATTTTCTATCTCAATACTCTAACTATAATAATCTCTCCAGTAAAAAAATAATCATACTTTCTACCAACAACCCTGAGAAATTAAACAAGGAAATAAGTAAATATAAAAATATACAAAAAAATCTCAAAATAATTAACATTGAAAACATCCTTAAAAATAATCAATAAATTAATTTAGATTAGTCGATTGAATCTGATTGCATAATTGAATTTGATTGGTAGATTGGTAGGTTGACGCAGCATTATTTCTATGATATAGTTTATACAAGTTCATATTCTGAACATTAGAAATAAAAACATAAATTGAAAAAAGTCATTAAAATATTTAGAAAAAGATAATTTAAAAATTATGAAATCCAACATTTAGAAGTTTAAATTGGAGGAAGTGATAATGCCATTTACAAATAAAGTAATTTTGGTTACCGGTGGGACTGGCTCTTTCGGTAAAAAATTCACTCAGATAATATTGAAAGAATATAATCCAAAAGCTATTCGCATATTTTCTAGAGGTGAATTAAAGCAACAAAAGATGCGAGAAGAATTTCAGCAATTCCCCAACGATGAAAAGTTACGTTTCTTTATCGGAGATGTGCGAGATAGAGATAGATTACATCGGGCAATGAATGGTGTTGATATAGTTATCCACGCTGCCGCCTTAAAACAAGTCCCCACTTGTGAATATAATCCCATCGAAGCAGTTAGAACGAATATTGATGGAGCAGCAAACGTAATTGATGCAGCAATTGATAACGATGTAGAAAAAGTGATGGCTTTAAGCACTGATAAGGCAGTTCATCCGGTTAATTTATATGGAGCTACCAAGTTAGTAGCAGAAAAACTTTTTGTTCAGGGGAATACTTATAGTGGAGGGCGAAAGACTAAATTTAGTTGTGTTCGCTATGGTAATGTAATGGCAAGTAGGGGAAGTGTAATTCCTGTATTTCAAGAACAGAAAAAAAATGGCACAGTTACTATAACTGATAAAAATATGACCCGCTTTTGGATTACTCAGGAACAAGCAGTTCGTTTTATTATTGACTGTATTGAAAAAATGAAGGGCGGAGAAATATTTGTTCCCAAGATTCCCAGTATGAAAATAATTGATTTAGCCCAAACTATTGCTCCCCAAAGTAAAATTAAAATTACAGGGATACGTCCTGGAGAAAAGATTGATGAAGTTCTTTTAACTGGAGAAGAGGCACGACATGCAAAAGAATTTGATGAATATTTTGTTGTAGAACCCGAGTATGCCTTTTGGGGTAAAAGTAATTTTAAAGATGGAAAACTTTTGTCATCTGATTTTACCTACTCGAGTGGCGATAATGACCAGTGGATTACCAAGGAAGAACTTATAAAGATGCTGGAGGAATTATAATGACCCAAGAATTAGCGATTAATGGAGGAAAACCAGTTAGAGATAAATTGTTACCCTATGGGCATCAATGGATAGACGAAGAAGATATTAAGACTGTCTCCGAGGTTTTGCGTTCTGATTGGATAACTCAAGGCCCTAAAGTAGCAGAATTTGAAGAAGAATTTGCTAAATATGTATGTGCAAAATACGCGGTAGCTGTAAATTCAGGTACTGCCGCTCTCCATACAGCTTGTTTTGCAGCCAAAATAAACAAAGACGATGAAGTAATAACTACTCCTATAACTTTTGTGGCTTCGGCAAATTGCGTAATTTATCAAGGGGGGATTCCAGTATTTGCGGACATTAAAGAAGATACTCTAAATATAGATCCTGTAGAGATTAAAAAGAAAATAACCAGAAAAACCAAAGCGTTAATCCCAGTTGATTTTACAGGTCGACCAGTAGATTTAGAAAAGATATTACAAATTGCTAAAAATAATAAATTAATAATTATCGAAGATGCTTCTCATGCCTTAGGAGCAACTTATAAAGACAGTAAAATCGGAAGTATCAGTGATATGACTATTTTTAGTTTTCATCCGGTAAAACATATTACTACTGGAGAAGGTGGAATGATAACTACTAATAATAGAGAATATTATGAAAGATTAAATTTATTTAGAACACACGGTATTACAAAAAACAAAGATAAGTTATTAAATTATGACGGTCCCTGGTATTACGAGATGCAGGAATTAGGATATAATTATAGATTGACAGATTTTCAATGTGCTTTAGGGCTAAGTCAATTAAAAAAGATAGATAGAATTATCCAACGGAGAAGAGAAATTGTAAAAAAATATAATTCTGAATTCAAAGATATGCCAGAGATTAAAATTCCTCAGATTAATCCGGTCGACTCTAATCCAGCCTGGCATATTTATATGATTCAACTTAGTTTGGAAAGATTAAAAACAGATAGAAGAGAAATATTTGAAGCCCTCCGAGCAGAAAATATCGGAGTGAATGTTCACTACATTCCAGTTCATTTACAACCTTATTATCAAAAAAGATTTGGTTATTGCCCTGGAGATTTTCCAAAAGCTGAAAATTATTATTCTCAAGCAATAACTCTGCCTGTATTTCCCAAGATGTCTGATAAAGCTATTGATGATGTGGTCGTGGCAGTGAATAAAGTAATAAATTATTATAAGAAGTAATTTTAAGTTTATTTAATATTTTATTTTGGTGATTTAATGAAAGAGAACAAATTGGTTTTAGGAACTGCACAATTGGGGGTTAATTATGGTATTGCAAATAAGTTAGGAAAGCCAGCAGAAAATAAAGCTATTGAAATTATGAAATATGCAGCAGAAAATGGTATATCATATTTTGATACTGCTTATAGTTATGGAAATAGCGAAATTATTATTGGCAAATTTCTAAATACTTATAAATCTTACAAGAACAAAATTAATATAATAACTAAAATGGCTTCTCTGAATAAAGAGAAATTGGGCGAAAAAGATATAAATAATCGTTTTTTTAAATCTTTACATAGATTGGGACAAGAATCGATATATTGCTATATGATTCATGATTTTAGTGACATAGAAAATAATTGTGATGAAATTGGAAAAGTTTTTTTAAAGCTCAAAGAAAATAATTATATAAAAAAAATTGGAGTTTCTATCTATGACCAATTTCAGTTAGAATTTTTATTTAAATATTTTGATTTTGATTTAATTCAAATACCTATTAGTATCTTTGACCAAAGATTTATTGCTGATATTTTATTACAGAGGGCAAAAAGAAAAAAGATAGAGATACATGCGAGGTCTATTTTTTTACAGGGTTTACTGTTTATTGAAGAAAATAATTTACCGCTTGAAATGAATAAATTCAAAGATCATATTTTAAAATTAAAAGAAATATCTTTAAAATATGATTTGTCAAAAGAAGAAATTGCTTTACTTTTTGTGAATACTATAAATGAGATAGACAAGATTATTATTGGTGTGGAAAAAATTAGCCAGCTTCAAAGAAATGTTAAAATATTAGGTAAATCAAAAAACTTTAATAAAATTAAAACGCTTATTAATTTTAAAGATTTTTTTATAGAAGATACGAATATAATAGATCCCAGAAGATGGTGAATTTTAAATTTACGAATTATTTACAAATACAAAATGAATTTTGTTGAATTTATTATTTAAAAGAAAATATCAATAACATTTGAAAAGGTAAAAAAATACAAGGCTGTGCATTTCAATTAGGAGTGAAATATATGAGTATTATTGCTGTCGTTCAAGCAAGAATTAGCTCAACAAGGCTGCCAGGAAAAGTTTTAAAAAAAATTGAGAGAAAAACGGTTCTAGAACACGTAATAAATAGGGTGAAAGCGGCAAAAAATTTAGATGATGTAATAGTAGCAACTACGGTGAAAAAAGAGGATTTGGAAATTGTACAACTCTGTGCAAAATTAGGTATTAGTGTATTTTGTGGTTCAGAAGATGATGTTCTTGATAGGTATTATCAAACAGCGAGATTATTTAAAGCGAATCACATTGTAAGAATTACTTCTGATTGTCCCTTGATTGACCCACAGGTGATAGAGGAAGTAATCGAATTATATTTTAAAGAAAAAGCCGATTATGCCGCCAATACTATGCCAGAGACCTTTCCAGATGGGTTAGATACCGAGGTGTTTTCTTTTAACACATTAAAAATAGCTTGGGAAAATGCTAAACTTTTTTCAGAAAGAGAACATGTTACTCCATATATAAGAAAAAATACTAATATTTTTAAATTAGTAAATTTAAAATGTAATTTTAGTTTAAATAATAAAAGATGGACTATAGATGAACCTAAGGATTTTGAATTTATAAAAATAATTTATAAAAATTTATATCATAAAAATGCATTATTTGGAATGAAGGCAATCTTGAATCTCTTGAAAAAACATCCAGAAATAGAAGAAATAAACAAAAATATTATAAGAAATGAAGGTTATTTAAAATCTCTGAAAGAAGATAGAATCATAAACTTAGACTATAAGGAGGAATAAACAAATGGGCTTATCACAAGATTTATACGAAAAAGCAAAAAAGTTCATACCCGGAGGAACACAACTATTATCTAAAAGGCCAGAAATGTTTCTCCCTGATTTTTGGCCTGCTTATTACGATAAAGCTAAAGGCTGTAAAGTGTGGGATTTGGACGGAAATGAATATATAGATATGAGTAATATGGGTATAGGTGCTTGTATATTAGGTTATGTCGATGAAGATATAAATAATGCTGTAAAAAAAGCTATAAATAAAGGAAATATGAGTACTCTTAATTGTCCTGAAGAAATAGAATTAGCTGAATTATTATGCAAACTTCATCCATGGGCAGGAATGGTAAGGTATGCCCGGACAGGCGGAGAAGCCATGGCTATTGCTGTTAGAATAGCAAGGGTAAAAACAAGCAAAGATACAATTTTATTTTGTGGTTACCATGGGTGGCATGATTGGTATTTATCTGCAAATCTTGCAGATGATGAAGCTTTGGATGGTCATCTTTTACCAGGATTAGAACCTAAAGGAGTTCCAAGAGGTTTAAAAGGAACAGCTATCCCTTTTAATTACAATGACAGAAATGGTTTTTTAGAATTAATAGATAAATATAAAGATAATATCGGCGTGGTTGTTATGGAGCCTATTCGAAATTATTATCCTAAAGAAAGATTTTTAGAGACTATCAGGGATATAACTAAGAAATTAGGAATAGTTTTAATCTTTGATGAAGTAACCTCTGGATGGAGACTAAATATAGGTGGGGCACATTTAAATTTTAAAGTAGAACCGGATATTGCAGTATTTGCAAAAGCAATAAGTAATGGTTATCCTATGGCTGCAATAATAGGGAAACCAGAAGTGATGGAAGTTGCTCAAGTTAGTTTTATTAGTAGTACATATTGGACAGAGAGAATAGGTCCAGTTGCAGCATTAGCTACAATAAAAAAGCTAAAAACAGATAATATTCCAGAACATCTCATAAATATTGGTAAAAAGGTGCAAGAAGGTTGGAAAAAATTATCGGAGAAGCATGGTTTGAATATAACAGTATCTGGTATTAATCCTTTAGGACATTTTTCCTTTAATTATGACAATCCTTTAATTTTAAAAACTTTGTTTATTCAATTAATGCTTAAGAGAGGATTTTTAGCCACAAATGCATTTTATGCTTCTTATGCGCATAAAAAAGAACATGTTGAAAAATATTTAAAAACGGTAGATGAAGTATTTAATTTTATATCTAAAGCAATCAGAGAAGGAAATCCTAAAAAATATTTAAATGGTCCTATTTGCCATGCTGGATTTAGGAGATTAACTTAAAGATATGAAAGTTTTTATAATTACTGAAGGCGCTAAAAATATCGGTTTTGGCCATATAACCAGATGTCTTTCTCTTTATCAGGCATTTGAAGAAAGAGGAATTAAGCCAAAATTTATAATAAATGGAGATAACGATATTGAATATTTATTAAAGGATATAAATTATCAGATATTTAACTGGCTTGATGAGAAAAGCAAATTATTCGAAATGGTAAAAGATGCCGATATTGCTATTATCGATTCTTACTTAGCAGATATTTCTCTTTATAATAAAATTGCTAATTTAGTAAAAATCTCAGTTTATATAGATGACAATAAAAGATTGGATTATCCAAAAGGGATTGTGCTAAATGGAAATATACATGCCGAAACATTAAATTATCCTAAAAAAGATGGAATAATATATTTGTTAGGCACTAAATATACGCCCTTAAGAAAAGAATTTTGGGAAGTGCCAGAAAAGAAAATAAAAGAGAATATTGAAAGTATAATGGTTACTTTTGGTGGAGACGATGCTAAAAATATGACTCCCAAGATTTTAAAATTGCTAAACGAAAAATATCCGGAATTAAATAAAAACGTAATTATTGGGAGAGCTTATCAAAATATAGATGAAATTAAAAAATGTGCAGACAAAAATACTAATTTAATTTATTATCCCGATGCAGGAAAAATGAAAGAAATTATGCTTGAATTTGATATAGCTATCTCTGCAGGGGGTCAGACCTTGTATGAACTAGCCAGAATAGGAGTACCCACTATCGGGATTTGTGTAACGGAAAACCAAATAGGGAATGTAATGGAATGGAGCAAAACAGGATTTCTGGAGTCAGAAATGAATATAAGTGTTCATTTAAAATATTTAAAATCTAAAGAAGTAAGGGAAAATAAATCTAAAATAGGCAGAAAATATATCGATAGCAAGGGTAGGTTACGAATAATAAATGAAATCGAGGGAAATATATGAAAACAATCTTTATGACTGGTGGTGGTGGTTCAGGAACTATTGCTGCCACTAAATCGTTAAAAGAAACAGGGAAATATAAAATAATTCTTGGTGATATGGATAAATGGGCAGCAGGTTTGCGATTTGCCGATAAGCCATATATTTTACCAGCAGGTAAAGACGAACGATTTTTAGATGTAGTACAAGATATTATCAAAAAAGAAAAAGTTGATATTTTTATCCCTTTAGTTGATGAAGAAATTCTAAAATCATATGAGATAGTAAAAAATATGCCGAAAGTCGAACTATTGCTTCCAGAATATAATTTTGCGAAAATCGCTTTAGACAAATGGATTTTATTTAAAAAATTGAAAAAATTCAAAATACCCTGCCCCGAAACGTATTTAGGAAATTTCTTACTGGAAACTCCGTATATTGTAAAACCGAGAATTGGGCGGGGAAGCAGAAATGTAAAAGAAATAAAATCAAAGAAAGAATATGAAGCGTATAAAGTTTTAACGGGATTGCCTGAAAGCAAAATTTTAAGTCAGAATAAAATTATCGGAAAGGAATTTACAGTTTCAGTTGTAGCTAATAAGTATGGCGAAGTTTTAGCGGTTGTACCGAAAGAAGTAATTTATAAAAGAGGAATAACAATAGTTGCTATTACCAGGGTAAATAAGGAAATTGAAAGCCTTTGCATAGAAATACAGAAAAGATTAAAAGCAAATGGTCCTTTTAATGTTCAATTAATTTTACGAGAAGATGGATTGCCCATAGTATTTGAAATAAATCCAAGATTTTCTACTACTATTGCATTGACAACAAAGGCAGGGGTTAACGAAATAGATATTCTAGCAAGCGATTATAGATTTTCAGGAAAATTATTACCATTCGAAGAAAATTTGGTGATGAGCCGTTTTTATGACCAGATATATTTTAAGGAGTAAATTATATGAAGATTTTACTTACTGGGGGAACTGGTTTTTTGGGGTCTAATCTATTGAAGGAATTAGTAGAAGATAATTATGTTTATATTTTATCGAGAAAAAATAATATACCAGTTAAAAAAATAAAAGATTTAGTTAATTGTATAAAATGTGATTTAACTGATTCTGCACAATTAAATCAATTATTCCCTAAAAATATAGATTTAGTTATTCATTTAGCGAGTGAAGTTAACATCAGACTAGACGGCAGATATTCCGAAAATCTCATCGAGAATAATCTTAATTCTACAATAAATTTAATTGAAGTAATGATTGATAATGGCGTGAAAAATCTTGTCTTCTCATCTTCAATGACAGTTTATGGAATTAAGAATGAAATTCCCATTAAAGAAAATGGAGAATTAGATCCAATTCATTTTTACGGTTGGACTAAAAAATGGGCAGAAGATATAATTAAACATTATTCCAATAGAGGGTTAATCAATAGCTTGATATTGCGACTTCCAGGACTATATGGAGGGATCAGAAATACAGGATATATTTATAATCTAATAAGAAAAATGTCGAAAAATCAAGATGTTACAATTAATACTAATGGACTAAAATTTTGGGAAACTATAAACATAGATGATTTTGTGCAAATTATTAAAAAGTTATTAGCTGTTTGGCAATGGGAAAAAGAGTTTGAAATAATAAATTGTTCTTATGGCGAGAAAACAGATTTTATAGACACAGCATATAAAATAAAGAAAATTCTTAATTCTAAATCCAAGATAACTATAGAAAAACCTGTAGATTATAAAAAGTTTTATTTAGATAATTCAAAATTAAAAAATATAATAGAATTCGATTACGCTTTTGAGAAAAGCTTGGAAGATTTTATTAAAAAATATAAATATAAGAGTTGGCTTCGGAAATGAGATATGTTATTGGCGATATTCATGGGGAATATGGTAAATTATGCAATTTAATAGATATTTTAGAACAAGATGCTACAGAATATATTTTCTTAGGAGATTATATAGATAAAGGTAAAAACTCAAGGGAAACAATTGATTTTTTGATTAATCTATCCAAAGTAAAAAGGTGCATTTTCTTAATGGGTGATCATGAATATGCATGGATAAAATATCTTGATGGAGAAGAAAGATTTTTAAATTTTATTTTAAGCTACGGTGGCATTCAGACGATAGAAAGTTACTCAGGTAAAGAATTAATAATGAAAGAAGCAAAAGTTATATTAACTGAGAAAAAAGCCATACGACACCTTTTGGAAATACATATGAGTTTCTATTTAAAATTAAAATATTATTATGAAGTAAACGATAGCTTTCTCTGCATTCACGCAGGAATAAATCCGGAAAATAAAGACGTATCATTAGAATTTCATAGTAAGGAAGAACTAGTCTTCATAAGGGATAAATTCATACAGTCAAAATTTCTTTATCAGGGGAAAAAAATAATTTTTGGCCATACAGCATTTAAAGAACCATATGTAGATGAATATAAGATTGGCATTGATACAGGAGCAACATACCAAAAAGAAGGTTATGGTGATTTGGTTGCTTTTAATATAGATAGAAAAGAGTTTGTTAATCATAAGCAGGTAATAATGAAGCTTGTAAAACCGGGGGGTACGCAATGAAACAGGATGTGATTTATTATAATAAGCTTTGGTTGGAGAAAAAGAAGGAGCCAGACCGTTTATACATGCAAGAAAGGGTATTAAAAACTTTCAATGTTCTTTTTTCAAAAATATTAAAATCTGACTTTTCTGGGAAACTTTTAGATGTAGGCTCTGGAGACGGTACTTTTGTTCAGGTTTGCAAACAATATGGAATCGAAGCAAAGGGCATTGATGTTTGTGATGGGATTGATTTTGAGAAAGATAAATTACCTTTTGAAGATAACGAGTTTGATATAGTAGTTATGTATTCTGTCTTAGAACATTTACAAAGTCCAGGTAATATACTATTAGAGATCCATAGGATTTTAAAAAACACAGGCAAGTTAGTAATTATCACTACAAACTTTGAATTAGATAATCTTTTTTTATGTGGAAGGGATTTTTTCAATGACCCCACACATATTCACCCATATAATCGAAAGAGTATTAGAACATTAATGAAAATGTATAATTTTAAGGAAAAGTTTATCGGATTGTGGACTGCTTGCAAATCTTATATGATCTGGAAGTTGTCAGAAACATTACAATTCTATTACGGTGTTCTATTGCCGTTTAAAGGTACTACAAAATATGTGCCTAGATTCTTAACAGGTAGATCTAAGAGTATGCTATGCGTTTTTGAAAAACAATAGAGGAGCTAGAGTTATAATGAAAAAGAGAATTCTAATTGTTGCCGCCCATCCTGATGATGAAGTCTTGGGATGTGGTGGTACAGTTGCAAGATTAAGTAAAGAAGGTCATACAATTTATACATTAATATTAGGCGAAGGGATTACCTCACGGGATAATAATATAAGAAATATAAAGAAAAGGGAAAATGAAATCATAAATTTAAAAAATTATGCTGAAAAAGCCAATGAATTATTAGGTGTAAAAAAGTTATTTTTTCATAATTTTCCTGATAATCGATTCGATACAGTTCCTTTTTTAGATTTAGTAAAAGTTATTGAGAAAATAAAAAATAACATTAAACCAGAGATAATTTTTACCCATTATGAAAAGGATTTAAATATTGATCACCAGATTACATATAAAGCAGTAATAACAGCAGCAAGACCTACAAAAGAAGAAACTGTAAAAGAAATATATTCCTTTGAAATACCTTCATCTACTGAATGGTCTTATCCACTTAGTTTTTCACCTAATGTATTTTATGATATTTCAGAAACTATAGATGTTAAGCTTAGGGCTCTTGAAGAATATAAGACTGAGTTAAGAGAATATCCTCATCCAAGGTCTTTAGAAGGAGTTAAACTTATTGCAAAATATTGGGGAATGAAAGTTGGTTTAGAATATGCTGAGCCTTTTAAAGTAGTAAGGATTCTAAAATGAAAGAGATAAAGTTTGAAAATATCTTAAAAGTAAATGATGAAATAAAAGAAAAGGTTAGGCAATGGCGAAATAAAGAGGAAATAAGAAAGCATATGCTTAACCAACATATTATAACCAAGGAAGAGCATTTGAATTGGATAGAGAGTTTAAAAAATAGAAATGATTGGAAATTTTGGGTTGTATTTGTTGATGAGATACCTATAGGTTCAGTTTACCTTCAGAATATGGATTTTAAAAATTTAACTTCAGAATGGGGCTTTTATATTGGAGAAGATGATTATAGAGGCAAGGGATTAGGCAAATATATTCTTTTTAAATTATTAGAATTTTATTTTGAAGAAATGAAATTTGAAGTTTTATTTACCAAGGTTATATCTAATAATATTGCAGCACTAAATATATATAGAAAATTTAAATTCAAAATGATTAATGATTTTCTTGACAACCAGAGAAAAGTTGTGCTTCTTAAGTTTACCAAAAAAGATTGGTCAAAATGGAAGGAAATGTTAAAAAATGAATACTTTTATAACGATAAAGAATAAAAAAATAGGAAAAAATTTTCCTGTTTTTATAATTGCTGAACTTTCTGCAAACCATCTTCAAAAATTTGATAATGCTGTAAAAATTATAAAGGCAGCGAAAGAAGCAGGCGCAAATGCGATTAAACTTCAAACGTATACACCTGATACCATAACTATTAATTGTAACAATGAATACTTTCAGATAAAACAAGGAACTTTATGGGATGGCCAATTGCTTTACGAGCTTTACAAAAAGGCCTATACTCCCTGGGAATGGCAGCCAAAATTAAAAGAGATTGCTGAAAGTGAAGGTTTGATATGTTTTTCTACCCCTTCAGATAAGTCATCTGTGGATTTTTTAGAAGAAATAGATGTTCCAGCTTACAAAATTGCATCATTTGAAATAACAGATATTCCATTGATTGAATATGCGGCTTCAAAAGGAAAACCTATAATTATGTCTACGGGCATAGCTACTCTTTCTGATATCGAAGAAGCTGTAAATACCTGTAAAAGGGTGGGGAACGAGCAAATAACTTTGCTTAAATGTGTAAGCGCTTATCCTACACCTTTAGAAGATGTTAATTTGCGGACTATTCCTAATTTAGCTGAAACTTTTAAAACTGTAGTAGGTTTATCTGACCATACTTTAGGCATATCTGTCGCCATTGCCTCTGTTGCTTTCGGAGCTTGTATAATAGAAAAACACTTAACCTTAGACAGGAAATTAGGTGGGCCAGATGCTGCCTTCTCTTTGGAGCCTGATGAGTTTAAGGCAATGGTAAAATCAGTAAGAGAAGTAGAAAAGACTTTAGGTGAAGTTTCTTATGACTTAACTGAAAAAATGAAAAAAAGCAGAGAATTTTCCCGTTCTTTGTTCGTGGTAAAAGACATGAAAGCCGGAGAAGTTTTTACCGAAAAAAATATCCGCTCCATAAGACCCGGCTATGGCTTGCATACACGTTTTTTAAAGAATGTTATAGGACAGAAGGCAACAAGAAATATTGAACGAGGGACGCCACTTGATTGGAAATTAATAAGTTACGATATGTGAAAAGAAGTTTGTTCTCATAAATTATAAATCTTATTTTTTTTCTAAAGAATTAAAAATCCTAAGATAATAGTTAATTTACAGGATGCTTAAATTATGGCGATAAGTATTAGAAATATAGTAAAACAATCGGCAAAGTTTAATTTCGTTAGTATAATTTCTTTATTGATGCAGATTCCGAATCAGTTAATTATTGGTATGTTTCTCGTACCAGAGGAGTATGGAATTATTAGTTTAGTTGTTTTGTGGAAATTATATGCTGGGTTAATAAATCCAGGTATGATGTCTGCCGTCCAGCGAGAAATACCTTATTTAATAGGCAAAAAAAAGGAAAAACAATTTATAAGAGTGCAGAATATTGCTATTTCATCAGATTTGCTCTATTCAGCCTTACCTTTTCTGGCTATTTTCTTCGCCTCTTTTTTTTATTCAAACAAGGTGATTAAGATAGGGTTAATAATAACTGCTTTTTCCTTTTTTTCTGCTCGTTTCGTAAGTTACTGGTCATCAATAAATTTTATAAAACAGAATTTTACAGTTGTTGCAATGGGAAAGCTTATAAGTTCAATTTTATCTCCGATTATTATAATTATTTCGATTTATTGGTTAGGTGTTTATGCCGTACTTATAGCCCCATTAGTTTGTACTTTGATTGTAGGAATCTATTACTTTAAAAAAGCGCCCATAGGCTACTCTTTTCAGTTTGAGTGGGCAGAGATTGTTCGATTGATAAAAATTGGATTTGTTTTTAGTCTTTCTGGTATAATTTTTTATATATACAGAATGGCGGATAGAACAATTATTGCATCTTTTTTACCTCTACATGATCTAGGATTATTTACTTTTGCCATGATGTTTGTTATGTTTGGCATAAATTTTTTGTCAGATTTTGGAAGAGTGCTCGAACCAATATTATGGGAACATACCGGAAAGGTCAAAAATACCGAGGATTCTTTTAATAATACCAAAAGAATGGCAATTTATATGGCATTAGTAACCGCAATGATTATACCTCTGGTTCAAATTGGATATAGTGTTACAGTTAAATTAATTCTTCCTAAATATGTTGAATCCATACCTTTGTTCTTTATCTTATCGAATATGCTTTATCTTGCTTCTATGGCAACAATACCATGCGTAATATTGAACTCTCTTGTGGTTAATAAACAGGCTCTTGTTACCACTATTTACGCGATTGGTGCTGGAGTTAATATTGTTTTAGATTTATTTATAATTTATGTGGGATATGGAATTGAAGCTATAGCTCTAGTTACTATTCTAAGTCAAAGTATGGCCACTTTCGTTTTATATTTTCTAGCACGAAAATATATGATTAAACAAAGGAACGAATTAGCCTTATTTTTAAGACAAATTACTTTACCTTTTATTATAAGTGGACTATTTTCAGTGTTTCATAGTTTTTTATTTGGTTCGATAATTCTGAGCCCTTGGCTTCTTGGTGCTACTTCGATATTTTTTCAGATAATTATATGGAGTTTTGCGATTTTATTATTTTATAGAGATTACCTTACAAAAGATAAGGTTATTAGTATTATAAAAGAGATTTATGAATTGGTATCTAGTGGAATTAAGAAAAAAATCAGTATATTGACAATAATTAGATAATGATTGGAGAAAGAATAAATATGAAATATTATTTAATAGAAGCATATAGCCCAGATTTAGAATTTGAACGTAATGATGTTATTACTTCTTTAAATCCTTTAGCTTCTTATGAGCTGGATAAGGCAGGTATTAAATATAATATTTTAGAAGATTATTATGATGAGGCCGAGTTTTTAAAAGAGGAAGAGGATTATTTTAATGATCAGCTTGCCTGGTTTGATGAATTTGATAATTTCCTTTTTGATATTTTCCCAGAAGCCAAAGTTAAAAACCTTAAATTAGCAACAGGCCGTTATTTTCATATTAAGTGTATGGTTGATTCTCTTATACTACGTTGTAAAGTTTTAAATACTTTTATAAATAAAGTCAAACCTAATGACATTATATATATATCAATGAGTTGGAAGAAAGATTTAATAAGTTCTGCTGGTCGTCCTTTGCTATTCAGAAAAAATCAGAGCTTATTTTCTCGCCTTATACCATTATTTTGTCAAAAATATAATATTAACTTCCGAAGAATAATATTAGCAGAAGGAAAAAAATTAAACAATATCCATTTAGGAAATAATAATTTTTCATACCAAATTAAAGATAGGTTAAAATCTAATAAATGTGTAAAAAATTTATGGTATTTTTATAAAACGTTTTATATTAATAATATATTTTCTAAGCCATTTAGTAATTATAGATATAATATACTTTTTTTAAAAACTCATGGTTTTGTTAAAGATATTATAAAAGAAGCTCAAAAAGAAGGACATAGGATTTTTTATAAACAAGGTAAGAATGTTATTAAGCAATCTTTTCTATATCGTAAAGTAGTAGATAGTATTTATCCGTCAAATATTATTTCAAGTTCAGAGCAAGATGTAAAAGACTTTTTAAAAGAAATATATAAAACAGATATTATTAATTGGCTTAATAATTATTGTAAAATTGATGTGACTGCTGTTATTTTCCCAAGATTGCGATATTTTATAGAAAATTGGTGTCCACAAATTATATCATTAGTCGATAAGTATATGAATTTTTATAATGAAAATCAAATCGATTTAGTTATTACTCCCCATATGGTATCAGTTGATGAGTTTGCTGCTATTATTGCTACCAGATATAGTGAAAAAACAAAAAGTGCTTGCTTACAACACGGAGACGAAACATTTGCTTTAAAAGTTTGGGACTTTGGAGAATATTTACCGTATGATATATACTTTACTACTAATTATGAGAGAGAACAATATATTAAACATAGAATTAAACTTAGAAATTTAAATACTAAAGTTTTTCAGTATCCAAATAGGTATAAAATACTTCCCAAAGTAAGTAATTTAGAAGGGAGAGTAAGAAGTAAAGCAAATCGAAAGACGATTGTATATGTTCCTATGATGTATCAATGGGATAATAATGGCTGGATTGAAGCGAGAGTACCGGATACATGGTATTACAGTTGGCATAAGGAGTTGATAAAATATTTCAGTTCAAGGGAAGATGTTAATTTTATATGGAAAGGTATTCCTACTTCAAACGAGATTTATGATCCAATTCCGAACTTAATTAATGACCGAGGGTATAAAAATGTTAAATATGCAACTGAGCCATTTGTTAAATGGATCAAGAAAGCTGATTTAGTCTTACTTGATTATCCATCTACAGCATTATATGAAGCTGCTGTAAGCGGACTACCTGTTATGTCTTTATTTTTTGCTCCTTTCAATATTGTTAGAGAATCGGCTTTAAAATTATTTGGTAAGAGTTTAGAACCATTCAATAATTTTGATGAGGGTATTACAAAAATAGATAATTTTTTAAATTCTAATCCAGATGAATTTGTTGTTTCAATTCCATATTCTGATACATCTATATTCGAAACTTTGAATAAAATTAAGGTGATATAAAAAGATGAATATATTAGATTTGGGCTGTGGTAAAAGAAAGCGAAAAGGTGCAATAGGTGTAGATATTTCTGAATACACCGATGCGGATATCATTCATGATTTAAATGTTTTTCCGTATCCATTTGCAGATAACGAATTCGATTATATTTATGCAGATAATATCATTGAGCACCTTGATAATGTTGTCAAAGTGCTGGAAGAGTTACACAGGATCTCAAAAAATGGTGCTACTATAAAAATTATTGTCCCTTTTTTCCGTAGTCATTATGCATTCATAGATCCGACTCATAAGCATTTCTTTACTGTAAGGAGTTTTGATTATTTTGATCCTGGAAAAGAATTTAATCATCTATATAAATATTCACAGCGTTGCTTTAAAATAAAGAAGGTCTTGTTTGATGAAAATATAAGACATCGGTTGTTTGGAAAGATGATTACTCGTTTTGCTAATAAAAAACCTATTTTTTATGAAACAAGAATTTCCATAATATTTCCTTTAAGTACTTTAACTTATTATTTAGAGACATTAAAAAAAAATAATAAAGCTAAAAGAGCATCATGGTAGAGCAATTTTATTATAAGAAGAGGGTATTAGTAACTGGTGGTTCTGGATTTATTGGGAAGCATCTTCAAAAGGAATTATTTAATTACGGTGCAATTAATATTAGCTTATATAGCTATTGTGGCTCATTAAATAGAAAGTTTTATTAGGCTTATGTCGAAAAAGTTTTTCGTTTTATTGGAGAGTGTTTTATGTTTATAAAAATACATAAATTATATTCAATATTAAGAAACACAATTGAAAATCACTTGTTTAGTGCATCATACTGGGCTGTACTTTTCAATCCAGCTTATATTGCACGTAGGGGACTTACAAAGTCTATCAGCAGTTTTGTTAAACAGTTATCTCTTAATGGAAGTGGTATCTGGCTAGATGTTGGTTGTGGTCAACAACCATATAGGTCGTTTTTTAATGTAGAAAAATATATTGGTATGGACATAGATGGACGAAACGAGATCCAGTTTGAACAAAACAATGTGGATATATTTTATAATGGAATAAAATTTCCAATCGATTCCTGCTCAATTGATGGTGTTATTTGTACACAAGTATTGGAACATGTTGCGAATCCTGAAAATTTAATTTCGGAGATTGAACGTGTATTAAAGCCAGGTGGGAAATTGATTCTAACGGTACCTTTTTCATGGCAACAACATGAGAAACCATATGATTTTGCACGTTTTACCAGTTTTGGCTTGAGACATCTATTGGAGTCGCGTTTTTGTATAAATGAGTATCACAAAACAACTGGTAGCATTGAGACAATAGCGCAAGCATTATCTATATATATATGTAATAATTTAGTACTTAATCTACCAGGTTGGTACTATATAATTACTTTGGCGTTATGTGCGCCGGTTCAAATTATAGGCATTTTTTTACAAAAAATATTACTTGATAAACGGGACTTGTTTTTAGATAACGCGATATTGGCTTATAAACCTAAGAAAGAGGCTTAAATAATATGTACTAAGGTTTTTAGATCATTTATAAAACAAATGTATATTAATTACAGGAGCTAATGGTTTATGGCGCAGCATTTGATAAAAGCTTTATCAGCTCATGAGGCAGAGATAGATGTTATTATTAGGAAACCAAGCTACCGTTTGCATATAATTTATACACCGGAGATTCAAAAGGTTTGATTTTTATCAAAGGAGTATTATGCTAAAGAAATATTATCATAAAAAGAGAGTCTTAATAACTGGTGGTTCTGGATTTATTGGGAAGCATCTTCAGAAGGAATTATATAATTTTGGTGCATTTATCACGATAATTGATAAAAATCTGCAGCATATTAAATCAATAAATGTTATTAAATGTGATATTTGCGATTATAAAAATTTAGAAAAAATAATTAGGGATATTTCACCAGAGATTGTATTTCATTTAGCTGCAAATATAGATAGAACTTCTGAATTTAATATTATACGGAACATGATCGCAGTCAATCTTATTGGTACTCTTAACCTTTTCGAAACTTTAAAGAATGTTTCTTCATGCCACGCGATTATTGTTGCAGGGACTTCAGAAGAATATGGTAATAATCAGGTTCCTTTTAAGGAATATTATAAGGAAGACCCTGTCAGTCCTTATTCTTTTTCAAAAGTGTCTGTATCATATTTGTCTAAAATGCTATTTAATGTTTACAAATTACCAATCATTGTTTTACGTCCAACTCTAGCATATGGTCCTGGTCAAGAAGGAACAATGTTTATCCCGGCATTAATAAAGACATTCTTACGTAACGAAAAATTTATAATGACTCCTGGGGAACAAACAAGAGACTTTATATTTATTGATGACCTTGTGAATGCCTATGTACGAGCGGGAGTTAGTGAGGGACATTTTGGAGAAATATTTAACATAGGTTCTGGGAAGGCATACAAAATTAAAGATATAGCTTATCGGGTTGCTTCATTTCTTGATAAGCGGAATTTTTTAAAGATAGGAGCGAAAGATTATAGAAAATCTGAAATTATGTCATATTTTGTCGATATTTCTAAAGCAAATAATTATCTTAATTGGACGCCAAGAATTAAAATAGACGAAGGACTAAAAAAAACCATTGAGTGGTATTCTTGTGGAAAAAGATAAAAAGAAAATTAAAATATTGTTTTACTCTGATTGCCCTTTTTTTGCAGGTTGTGAAAATATGCTTGTATCCATATTTAACAACCCGAATATACATAAAGAGTTTGATGTTATTTTTGCTTATCGGTATAGCAAGAAATATGCAGAAATCTTTCATTCAAGACTTAAAACAAATATTAATGAGATTTCTCTGAAATTAGCAACCTTTATTCATTTGTTTGACGAGATAAATAAATTAAAAATTAAGTTATTAGTAAAAAAATTATTAAAAGCTATTTCTATTTTGTGTTTTAAATATATATTTTTTATTTATAATATTTTTAAATTATTTATAGTCTTTCGTAGGGTTAAACCGGATATTTTGCATATAAATAATGGCGGATATCCTGGAGCCTATTCATGTATTTCTGCTGTATTTGCAGCAAAATTAGCAAGGATTGACAAGATAGTATTTGTAATTAATAATATAATTACTCCATATAATAATATTTTAAGACATATTGATAGGCCTGTTGATAAATTTGTTAAGAATAATGTAACTATATTTCTTACCGGATCAAAATATGCAGGAAATAAGATACGTGATTTGTGGAATCTACCCAAAGAAAAAGTAATCAATATTCACAATACTGTTTTGCCAAGACCATTAGTTGAGCCAAAGGAATTGATTTTTAAGAGATTGGGAGTTAGTAGTAGTAATATTATTTTGGGAAATATTGCTCTTCTTGAACCTCGTAAAGGGCAGAAATATCTTATTGAAGCCTTATCTATTATTAGAGATAAATATGATAATTTTAAAAATATAAAATTGATAATTGAAGGTAGAGGAAATCAAAAAGGATATTTAGATAAATTGGTGAGTGAGTTAAAGCTTAAAAAAAATGTTCTTTTTTTGGAAAATGAAAAATATATTTTTGATATAATTAATATTTTTGATGTATTTATTTTACCTTCGATTGAATATGAGGATTTTCCTAATGTTATATTAGAAGCAATGAGTTTGGGGAAACCTATTATAGGTACGAATATAGCGGGAATTCCGGAACAAATAGAAAATGGAATAAATGGATTTGTTATAGAACCAAAGAATGTAAAGTCGCTTTCAGATGCAATTTTAGCGCTCGTTAAGAATAAAGAGAAGCGAATAAAAATGGGTGCGAAAAGTTTTGATCGCTTTATTAAACTTTTTTCCTACGATAAAATTATAAATAATTATATAAATTTATATAAAAAGATAGTTGATTATAATAATAAAGCCGATAAGGATAAAATAGTTATAATATAAAAAGGAGTGAAAAAATATGAAAGTGGTTATTTTATGTGGTGGTTTTGGCACTCGATTAAGAGAACAAACAGAAATAAAGCCAAAGCCGATGGTTGAAATTGGAGGTATGCCAATTCTTTGGCATATAATGAAAACATATGTTTATTATGGTTTCAGTGAGTTTATCCTATGTCTCGGTTATAAGGGTGAAGTAATAAAAGAATATTTTTATAATTATGAAATCCTATCTAACAACTTTACAATTGAGCTCGGTTCCAAAAATATAAAAATGTATTCTAACCATTCAGAAACAGGATGGAAAGTTACTTTAGTAAATACCGGATTAGATGCCATGACAGGTGCACGTGTAAAACGAATTGAAACATTTATTAATGAGGATACATTTATGTTAACCTATGGCGATGGTGTAACAGATTTAAATATTCACGAGTTATTAAATTTTCACAAGAATCATGGCAAAATAGGAACATTAACAGGAGTATTCCCTCCCTCAAGATATGGTGAACTTTTGATTCAAGGGGATCAAGTAGTATCATTTAAAGAGAAGCCAAAAGATCAAAATAATTCAATTAACGGTGGATATTTTGTTTTCAATAGAGAGTTTTTCAATTATCTCGATAATGACGATAGTTGTATTTTGGAAAAAGAGCCTTTGGAAAAATTAGCTTCAGATGGGGAATTAAAAGTTTTTCAACATGAAGGCTTTTGGCAGTGCATGGATACTTATAGAGATTATAAATACCTTAATGATTTATGGAAGAGAGGTAATGTACCATGGAAAGTATGGTAAATAAACATAAAAACTATTGGAGAAATAAAAATGTATTTGTAACAGGTTGTACCGGTCTTTTAGGTTCTTGGCTTGTAAAAACTTTAGTAGAAAATGGAGCAAATGTCATTGGGTTAATTAGAGATTGGGTTCCCAAATCTAATTTGATATTACAAAACACTATTAATAAGATAACTACGGTTAGAGGTGAAGTTGAGGATTATTTTCTATTAGAGAGGATACTTAATGAGTATGAAATAGATACAGTTTTTCACTTAGCTGCTCAGACAATAGTAGGGATTGCCAATAGGAATCCAATATCCACTTTTGAGACCAATATAAAAGGCACCTGGAATATCTTAGAAGCTTGCCGAAAGAATCCAACTGTTAAAAAAATAATCATTGCCTCAAGCGATAAAGCTTATGGAGAACATAAAATTCTACCCTATACTGAAGACGTATCTCTTAAAGGTTCTCATCCATACGATGTTTCAAAAAGCTGTGCAGATTTAATTGCATTTACTTATTACAATACTCATAAACTACCTGTTTGTGTTACTCGATGTGGTAATTTTTTTGGTGGTGGCGACCTGAATTTTAATAGAATTGTTCCAGGGACTATTCGGTCTGTTATTTTTAATGAAAGAGCAGTGATAAGAAGTAATGGAAAATTTATTAGGGACTATATTTATATTCTGGATGCGGTTAGTGCTTATTTATATTTAGCTGAAAAGATGGATGAAAAAAAAGTTATTGGTGAAGCGTTTAATTTTAGCAATGAAATACAATTAACGGTAATAGAATTAGTGAATAAAATTTTGAGTATAATGGATAGAAAAGATTTGAAACCAATAATATTAAATGAAGTTAAAGGGGAAATAAAACATCAATACCTTTCGGCAGTTAAGGCAAAAGAAATGTTAGGGTGGAGTCCTATTTACGGGCTTGAAGAAGGACTTAGGGAAACAGTTGAGTGGTATAAAGAATTTTTTCAGGATTTTGGTATGGAGGTAGGAAGTCATGATTGACGGAGTTTTGATAAAAGCATTAAAAAAAATTCCAGACGAACGTGGAACTATTATGCATATGATGAGATGTGATGATCCAGATTTCGAAAAGTTTGGTGAAATATATTTTTCTACTGTATACCCTGGTGTTATAAAAGGGTGGCATATTCATAAGGAAATGACATTAAATTATGCAGTTATTTATGGAATGATAAAACTTGTGCTATACGATGAAAGAGAAAACTCACCAACAAAAGGAGAGGTACAAGAAATATTTTTAAGCTGCGATAATTATTGTTTAGTGAAAATACCTCCTATGGTATGGAATGGTTTTAAAGGAATAGGAACAACAGCGGCTATAGTTGCCAATTTAGCAACTATTCCGCACAGATCTGATGAGATTGAAAGATTAAATCCGTTAGATAATAATCGTATTCCCTATAAATGGGAGCTGAAAAATAGATGAATATATTAATAACAGGTGGTTTAGGGTATGTTGGAGGACGAGTGGCAAATTACCTTAAAGAAAAAGAACCTCATACTCATATATTTCTTACAACAAGGAATAAGAATAGAAAATCACCTCAATGGACTGAAAAATTTAGCATTTTAGAGATGGATATTCTCGATGAATCATCTATTCCTAATTGGTTAAAGGGAAAAGATATTGATATTATTATACATTTGGCAGCGCTAAATGAAATCGATTCGATGAAAGATCCAAAATTGGCTTTGGAAGTAAACACTAAAGGAACTTACAGACTTTTGGATTTAGCACATAAGGCGGGTATAAAGAATTTTATTTATTTTTCTACATTCCATGTGTATGGGAATGTTTTAGAGTCTGTTATTACAGAGGAAACACCAACCAGACCTTTTCATCCTTATGCTATAACTCATCGAGCTGCTGAAGATTTTGTAAATTATTTCAAACACTATTGTGGAATGAAAACTTTAATATTTAGATTATCAAATGGATATGGTTATCCAATGCATAAAGAGGTTAATAGATGGACATTAGTATTTAATGACCTTTGTAAGCAGGCAATAATTGAAGGTAATATTTTGTTAAGATCATCCGGTAGGCAATATAGAGACTTTATCTCATTGCATGATGTGGCAAGAGCTGTACACTATTTTATTTTTAACATTTCTGATAGGTGGGGAGATGGGCTATATAATTTGGGTGGGAATTGTTCTATGTCTATTTTGGAAGTGGCTCAAAAGATATCAAATGTATATAAATCAAAATATAAAAAGGAAATAAAAATAAAGACGAAGCAAGATGATAGTAATTTAATCGTTTCAAAATCTGTAAAATATAATATCGAAAAACTTATGCGAACAGGATTTACTTTAAAAGGCGATATATTTTATGAAATTGATAAAACTATGGATTTATGTAAGGAATTTATTATATGAAGGAAATTGATACTAATACTAAGCAACCGCTTGTATCTGTAATTATGCCTACCTATAATCATGCCCGATTCATAGGTGAAGCAATAGATTCTGTTTTAAATCAAACATATAAGAATCTTGAATTAATAATTATAGACAATTATTCTAAGGATAATACGGAAGAAATTGTTGCATCATATAGAGATGATAGGATAAAATATTTAAAGTTTAGAAATAATGGAATTATTGCAGCTTCAAGAAATTACGGAATAAAACATTCACAAGGTGAATATATTGCCTTTTTAGATTCTGATGATAAATGGAATAAGAAAAAATTAGAAAAGCAGATACCCCATTTTCAGTCATCTAAAATTGTTGGTGTAGCCAGTGATGCTATTTTAATTGCTGATACACCCTATTACCGACAAAAAAATTATGGTAGATCTAAATTGGGGTATATTGATTATCAGTATATAGATATTTTAAACAGTAATCCTGTAATGACTTCTTCATGTATTGTTAAGAGAAATATAATTGAAAATGTTGGATTTTTCGATGAAAATAGAGATTTTTGTTTTATTGAAGATTGGGAACTTTGGTTAAGAATGGCAAGATTTGGAAAATTCCGGGTTTTAGAACAACAGCTACTGGTCTATCGTGTTCTCTGCTACCAAGGTCGTGACAAGGTTGAAGTAAGTAAAAAAATTTTCAAAATATTTGAAAAGCAACTTGAATTAAGATATGTCAGAGATGAAGATGTGAAAGAACCTCGAGCAAGAAATAATATTTCGATAGCAAACAAGTTATTAGAATTGGATGACCCTACATGCCGAGAGTATTATTTTAATGCAATTCAAGATTCATCGGTTTTTAAGATAAAAATGAAAGCTTTTATAGGTTATTTTTTATCCTTGCTTCCAAAATTACTTAGGGATACAGTTCGTTTTATCCTTTACAAAACTGACTGGATTATATCTTTTAGTTTAGATCAGATTTGGAAAATTCGGAAATTAATTTATAAATAGCTCAAAAAGAATATCTAATATAAATAATGCTTTTAAACATATGGATAACAAGTTCTATAAACTCTTGTAAATCAAGGAATATAGGTGGTGATGTATAATTGACAGGAAAAGGAGAAGAGAAGGTAACTTTGCAAAACCAATCTATTTCTACAGAACAATTGACGGTAAGTACTGCCAATGGACTATTTGATATCGGTACCAAGATCTTTTATTTTGCGTTAATTATATATCCATATATGTTTTTGTGGAGCTTTTTTTATCCTATATCATTGGGTCTTGTACATCTTCAGGTTTTAATTCCAACTTTTATGTACTTATTAGCGATATTTTTTCGATCTGCAAAAATAATTAAAAAATTAGATTTTCCTGTCCTTACTATACTTTGGGCTGGTATTATTCTTTTTTTACTACAACTCTTACTTGGCCTTACTTCGATAGACAGATTACCGTTGATACGTATTATATTTACAATACCTTTATTTTGGTCATTATATGTTGTTTTTATAGATACATTCGAAAAAAAACAAAAAATAATTAAAATTATTATCTGGAATTGTACTGTTATTGGACTCTTTGGTATTTTTCAATGGTTGTTTTTCCCTAATGTAATTGGGCGTACAACAGGTTTTTTGGGGGGTGCAAATGTCTATGCTAATTTCTTGGTAATAGGACTTTTAGCAATTGATACCCGAAAGACGAGTATATTGAATAGTCTAATTGCAATATTTCTATTTGTATGTATATCTTTGGGAGCTTCTAGATGGGCAGGCATATTTGCTATATTTATATTATATCGAATCACAATTTATGGCAAGGGTCATAAAATGATAAGAATATTTATAATTGTAATGTGTTTGATTTTTTTAATAGTTTTTGAACCAATTTTTTTTAAACCCATACAGTATAATGTAAATAGATTTGTAAATAATCCATTGCCAACATCACGAGTTGAAAAAAATGTGGTTGGTTTAGAGCAGGTTTTTAACAGTGGAAATAGTTTTTTTATAGGCGGGAACCCAAAAGTTCCTGTTGTTAAAAGAGATATAGGATTTTCTGATAATTCTTACATTCTTCTTGCTTTGAATTTTGGGGCGATATTTGCGTTTTTATGGATTTATATTGTTTTAGTAAATTTAATTTCATTTAAAATTTTTAAAAAGAACAAAATTGCATTAATTTATTTTTTAGGTACCTTGTTATTTAATAATGCAATACTTTGGGATATATGGCTGTTTTATGTTTTGGGCGTTATAACATGTTCTGATGGTCGTATTGATGATTAAGGTTAAATTCTTTGGAACTAGAAATTATAGAGATGGGAAAAAGTAATTTAAAAATAAGTTGAAAATGATAAATTATTTTGTTTTTTCGTATATACTTTTTTTAGAAATTATTAAATAGTAAAGTGAAAATTGGTTTAAAGGGTATTTCAAAAATAAACGATAATTAATAGGTAACACAAAGATGATTAGAAAGAAAAAACACAATATTAAAAAAGTATTATTTATATCTCCCTTACCTCCTCCATTAGGTGGAATTGCTACTTGGACAAAAAAAATATTAGATTATGGTTTACCTAATCAATATAAACCGTATTTAGTAAATACAAGAATAAAGGGTAGACGTAAGGTTTTTGAAAGGGTTAAGTTTAATTTTTCAGAACTGTTTCGAACAATATTGATTATCTTTTCCTTATTTACTAAATTAATTGCATATCATCCTAAAATTGTCCATTTAAATTCGTCAATTTCATATTTTGGTGTATATAGAGATTATTTTTGTACTATATTAGTAAAACTATTCAAAATTCCTATAGTAATAAGTTATCATGGAGATTTAACTAATTTTTCGAAGATAAAATATAGAGGATTACCATATAAACAACTTATAAAATTAATAAAAATGGCCGATATAAATATTGTATTAAATAAACAATCTTATAATTTTATAGCTGAGTTAAACAAAAGTGGAAAAAATAATATTTATAAAATTGATAATTTTATTGACGATAACATATTTAAGAATAAAGTAGAAAAAATATCGAAGGAGGATTCTACAATTAAAGTTATATATGTAGGCGGTATAACCAAAGCAAAAGGGTGTTACGATATAATTAAAATTGCAAGAAAGCTTCAAGATGTAAATTTTATTATGATAGGTGATATTTTAAAAGACATGGAAGAGTATATTCTAAATTCACCTAAAAATATGTTTTGGAGTGGTGTTCTTAATCACGATGAGGTTATTAATAAAATGTATTCATCTAATATTTTATTATTTCCTTCACATTCAGAAGGTTTTCCGAATGTGGTTCTTGAAGCTATGGCAACGGGTTTACCTGTAATTTCAACTTATGTTGGCGCTATTTCAGAAATGATTGATAATAATAAGGGTGGATTTTTATTTGAAATTGGAGATATAACTGGAATTATAAATGCAATCAATAAATTAAAGATAGATTATAATCTTAGAAAATCGATGGGGGAGCATAATAAAAGAAAATGTAAAAATCACTATTCTTTTTCAAAGGTATCAATGAAATTAACTGAAATATATGATAGTGTTATAAAAGATAAATAAATGTATTTAATTTTTAATGAAGTATGAGAAAGGAGATTTAGCTTTTGTTTAAAGATAAAACTTTACTCATTACCGGAGGAACTGGTTCCTTCGGTAATGCAGTATTAAAGAGATTTTTAAATACAGGTATAAAAGAAATACGTATTTTTAGTAGAGATGAAAAAAAACAGGAAGACATGAGATTAAGGCTAAAAAGTGATAAAGCTAAGTTTTGTATTGGCAATGTTCGAGATTATGATAGCATAAATTCTGCAACAAGAGGTGTGGATTATATTTTTCATGCTGCTGCACTTAAACAGGTTCCTTCTTGTGAATTTTATCCTATGGAAGCAGTGAGAACTAATATTTTAGGTACCGAAAATGTACTGAATGCTGCTGTAAATAATAAAGTAAAAAAAGTAGTTGTTTTAAGTACAGATAAAGCAGTTTATCCTATTAATACGATGGGTACTTCTAAAGCAATGATGGAAAAATTGATGGTGGCTAAATCAAGAACTGTTGATGAGGGTACAACTATATTATGTGGTACACGTTATGGGAATGTTATTGCTTCTCGGGGGTCAGTAATCCCTCTTTTTATAAATCAGATAAAGAGCAGGGAACCTTTAACTGTGACAGATCCGAAGATGACCCGATTTATGATGTCACTGGATAGTGCAGTTGATTTGGTATTGTATGCATTTAAACATGGTCGACAGGGAGATATGTTTGTTAAAAAATCTCCGGCATGTACTATAAGGGATTTAGCTTTTGCCATAAAAGAATTATTTAAAGCAAAAAATAAAATAAAAATTATAGGGACCCGTCATGGGGAAAAATTGTATGAGACTTTATTGACCAGAGAAGAGATGGCTAAGGCCGAAGATTGTGGTAATTATTTTAGAATTTTAGCAGACACAAGAGATTTGAATTATAATAAATATTTTATTGAAGGTGAATCAAAAATATCGGCGCAAGAAGATTATAATTCACACAATACCAAAAGATTAAACATTGAGCAAATCAAAAAAAAGTTACTACAAATTGATTTTATAAAAAAAGAATTGGAGGGCTGGAATAAATAATGAAAATACTTGTAACGGGTGCAAAGGGATTTGTAGGCAAAAATCTTATTGCTGAGCTAAAAAATAAAGGTTATATAGATATTTATGAATTTGATCAAGATACTGAAAAATCACTACTTGATGAATATGCAAAAAAATGTGAATTTGTTTTTCACCTTGCAGGGGTAAACCGGCCAAAGGATGAAAAAGAATTTATGGAAGGTAATTTTGGATTTACCTATGAATTACTTGAACTCCTAAAGAAGCATAATAACAAGGCGCCAGTCTTGATTACATCATCAACACAGGCAAAGAAGGATAACCCCTACGGAGTAAGCAAAAAAGCTGCTGAAGACTTACTATTTGCTTATGGCAAAGAAATGGGCATTAAAGTGTTGGTATATCGACTTGTAAATCTTTTTGGGAAGTGGTGTAAACCAAGCTATAACAGTGTTGTTGCTACGTTTTGCTATAACATTGCAAGGGATTTAGATATTCAAATAAATGCTTCGGATGTAGAGCTGACATTATGCTATATAGGCGATGTGCTGGTTGAATTTTTAGCAGCTCTTGAAAACAAGGAAACAAGAGCAGGAAAGTTCTGTATTGTTCCAATGAATTTTAAAATTACACTTGGTGATCTTGCAGAGAAGCTTTATTCCTTTAGAAAAAATAGAGAGACTTTAATTATGCCCTCACTTGAGAGTAACTTTGATAAAGCTTTATATGGAACGTTTTTATCTTATTTAGCGGAAGATAATTTTTCATATAAGCTAAAGAAAAATGTAGATAACAGAGGTTGGTTAGCCGAGTTTATTAAATCCGAAAGTATGGGTCAAATATTTGTTTCAAAAACAAAACCTGGTATTACCAGAGGCAAACACTGGCATCACACAAAGGTCGAGAAATTCCTGGTGATTCAAGGAGAAGCAGTTATTAAGTTTAGAAAAATAGATAGTGATAAAGTGATTGAATATAAAGTAAATGGCGAAACACCTGAGGTTGTGGACATACCCACAGGATATACCCATTCTTTCGTTAATATCGGGAAAGACGATGTTATAACTCTTTTTTGGGCGAGTGAGATAATTAATTTGGATAAACCAGATACATACTATTTGGAGGTGTAATATGGAAAAACTCAAACTAATGACTATTTTAGGAACAAGACCAGAAATTATTAGGTTATCAGCAGTTATAAAGGCATGTGATAAACATTTTAAGCATATTTTAGTCCATACTGGGCAAAATTGGGATTATACATTAAATGAAATATTTTTTAAAGAATTGGAAATAAGAAAGCCTGATTATTATTTAGATGCGGTGGGAGAAAATTTAGGTGAAACTATCGGGAATATAATATCTAAATCATATAATTTATTTAAAGAGGTTAATCCTGAAGCTTTATTAATTTTAGGGGATACTAATAGTGTGTTAAGTGCAATATCAGCAAAGAGGTTGAAAATTCCCATTTTTCATATGGAAGCAGGGAATAGATGTTTTGATCAAAATGTACCTGAGGAAATAAATAGAAAGATAGTAGATCATATAAGTGATATCAATCTTCCATATACTGAGCATAGTAGACGGTATTTATTAGACGAAGGAATTAGAAAAGAGTATATTTTTGTTACTGGCTCGCCAATGCCCGAAGTGTTAAATAATTATAGAGATAGTATTAAAGGAAGCAAAGTGTTAGATAGTCTTAAATTAGAGAAAGGTAAATATATTTTAGTAAGTGCTCATAGAGAAGAAAACATTGACATTGAAGAAAATTTTTTAGATTTAGTTAATTCATTAAATTCTGTAGCAGAAGAATTTGAATTACCTGTGATATATTCTACTCATCCAAGAAGTTGGAAAAAAATTGAAGAAAAAAAGATAGAATTTAATCCTCTTATTAGAAAATTAAAACCTTTTGGATTTATAGATTATAATAAATTGCAACAAAATGCTTTTTGTGTTTTATCAGATAGCGGAACTTTAAGTGAAGAATCAGCAATTCTAAATTTTCCAGCTGTATTGATTCGAACCAGCACTGAAAGACCAGAAGTATTAGATAGGGGTTCAATTATAATTGGGGGAATTAAATCTAATGAAGTTATTCTATCTGTTTACAGTTCAGTGGAATTATTTAAGATGTCAGATAATAAAAATATTTTACCTGTAGATTATCAGGATACAAACATATCTATGAAAGTGGTAAAAATAATTCAAAGTTACACTAAGATAGTTAATAAAAATATCTGGCGTAAAATTAATAATATTACGGAGTATAAAATTTAGTGAATGTATTATTTTTAATGATATCTTTTCCAGATATAAGAGAAAATTCTAATTTATATTCGGATCTGGCAGAAGAGTTTAAAGAAAACGGGCATAATATATGGATAGCTACTCTTTTAGAAAAGAAATATAAACAGAATACTTATTTAGAAAGGGTAAAAGAATTAAATATCTTACGGGTAAAAGCTGGAGATTGGTTTAATACTAATTCGGTTATTAAAAAAGGTCTAACTACAATAACTATTGCCAATTATTTTAAAAAAGCTATACAGAAATATTTTTATAACATAAAATTTGATTTGGTTATCTATCCAACCCCTCCGATTACATTTGCTCCGGTAGTTAAATATATTAAAAAGAGAGATAATTCTAAATCTTATTTGATATTAAGAGATATTTTTCCCCAGAATGTTCGAGATTTAGGATTATTAAATAACCGGCTATTATATAATTATTTTAGAAGAAAAGAAAAGCAATTATATGATATTTCAGATTATATTGGATGTATGTCTAAAGGGAATATTCAATATGTATTAGATCATAATGAGGTTGATGAAAACAAATTAGAAATTCTTTATAATTGGGGGAAAGTTAATCTCAATACTGAGGTGGTTACAACTGATTACAAGAAGAAGTATGGATTAGAAAATAAATTTGTCGCAGTTTTTGGTGGAAATATAGGATTACCACAAGAACTTGAATTTTTGCTAGAGTTAGCAAAAGAATATAAAGGAAGAGATGATATAGTTTTTTTGATAATTGGGAAGGGAGCTCAAAAACAAAAAATAGTTGATTTGATTAAGATTGAAAATATTTTAAATGTTATAACTAAAGACTTTCTTCCAAGAGATGAATATGATAATTTGATGAAACAATGTGATATTGGTCTTATTAATCTAAGTAGGAAATTTACTATTCCTAATATTCCATCCAAAACAATAACATATTTTAAAGCCGGTATCCCCATACTTGCTTCAACGGATAGGAAGACAGATTATAAAGATTTATTAATTAAAAAAGCTAAAGCTGGCTTATGGTCTGAAACTGGAGATTTAAAAACCTATAAAAGTAATTTCGATAAGTTACTTAATAATAGAAAGTTAAGAGAAGGATTAGGGGAAAATGGTAGAAGATTCTTAGGGGAAAACTTAAGTGTTGAAAAAGCATATCAAATTATTATGAAACATTTTAAATAATCTGAAAAATAAAAGATGTAAACAGGAAAGATGACAATAAATAAGAATAAATATTCAATTTTAAAAAGAATATTTGATGTGATTGGTAGCGAGATTGGATTGATTATATTATTTCCTATTTTTGTTATAATAGGAATATTAATCAAACTTGATTCTAAAGGACCAGTGTTTTTTATTCAGGAGAGAGTAGGGAAAGATGGGAAAATATTTAAGGCTTATAAGTTGAGGACGATGGTAGATAATGCAGAGAAAATGGGTAAGGGATTAAGAAAAGATGATCCAAAGATTACCCGAGTAGGAAAACATTTAAGATGGGGGATAGATGAATTGCCTCAGCTAATAAATGTATTTAAAGGAGAGATGAGTTTAGTCGGTCCTCGTCCTACCTTACTTGAACAAGTAGCAAGATATTCTGAAGAACATAAACGGAGATTAGAAATGAAGCCCGGCATTACCGGGTGGGCTCTGATTAATGGCAGAAATAAATTATCCTGGCCTGAAAAAATAGAATTAGATATCTGGTATATTGATCATTGGTCCTTATGGTTAGATGTAAAAATATTATTTAAAACTATCTGGGTAGTTATTTTTATCCGAGAGGGGCTTTATGGAAAAGACGGTGTTAATACAGGATATCCGGAAGACAAATAAGAAAATAAGCTTAGGAAAAGATGTTCTAAAAAATTTGCATTATATATTATTCTGTGATATATTTTTTATTAGATGTTTTATTCGTTCGATGAATGAATATGGAGTTTTGATATGAATATTGATTTTTTAGAAAATTTAAGATTTTTCAATCCTACCAGTGACCTTAAAATATTGTTGTTGTTAGAACAAATTCAAAATTCAAATAAAATCACTCAGGACAAGTTAGCCCACTATATACATTCAGCTCCTTCTATGATTAATACTTATATAAAACAACTTGAGAGAGAAGGATTCTTAATAAAGAATAAAAAAACAAAAAGAAATGTTGAATATATAATTACCAAAAAAGGGATCGATAGAAAAAATTATTTATTGGTTACTTATATGAATGAATTAATCGAGTTATATAATTTAACTAAAATAAATATTGAGATTTTTATAAAAAATTTGATAAAAAGAAATTATAAAAATTGTGTTTTTTATGGAGCGGGAGAAACGGCCAAGGTGATAATTAAGGTAATTAAAGATATGCAAAAATTAGATTTTAAATTAATGTTTTTAGTTGATGATGATATAAATAAACAGGGAAAAAAATTTGAGGGATACGATGTTGTAAGTAATGTGAATATAAAAAAGCATGATATAGATGCTATTATAATTACTAGCTGTGTTTATGAAAAAGAAATTAGAAATAAACTGAGGAAATTAAAATATCCTGACGAAAAAGTCATCAGTTTTTTTGGTATAGATTAATAGCAATATAGAAAAAAATAAGGAAAGCATGTTTAATTTTCTATTATAGCTAAGAAAAAATAATAGAGAATATTTTGTGGAAATTGGAGGCATAAATGAATTTTAAATCTAACAACAAAGAAATTCCTACGATGATAGATGATTTATTAAAAGAAGCTGAAACCACAAAAGATAAAGTTGATTATTTTATGTTTCACCAGCCTAATAAATTTATATTAGAAAGATTAGCTGATAAGATGGAAATAATCTATGACAAAATGCCTAATAATATTGTAGGTAAATTCGGAAACTCCAATGGAGTAACTATTCCTGTGAACCTAACCTATATTTTGGGTGATAAATTAATGCATAATTCGTATAATATTTGTTTAGCGGGTTTTGGGGTTGGCTTAGCATGGAGTTCTATGTTGGTAAAAATGGGTGGTCTCACTTTTTGCAGAATGATTGAGTATTAGAGATTTATTATTGAGCATATAAATAGATGATAGGGACTAAAGATAATGAATTTTAAAGAATTAAGAAATAATTTAACAAAAGATTATTCAAGGTTCAAAATAATAAAAATTGCAATCTTAGGTGATTCGGCAACTCAGTTATTAGTCCAAGCTATTAAAGGATGTGGCTATAATGAGAAGATTAATTTCGAAATATATGAAGCAGATTATCAACAGATTGAAAGGCAGATAGTCGATTTTAATTCTGGTCTTTATAATTTTAATCCAGAATATGTGATAATATTTGAGTCTACTGAAAAGTTTATAAATGATTTTTATAAATTAGGTAAAGTTCATAAAGATAATTATGCGGATACTCAAATTGAGAGGATAAAAAATCTTTGGAATAGAATTAATGGTAAATTAAATTGTAAGATAATTAATTTTAATTATGTAGAGATAAATGATAATGTGTTTGGGAGTTATGGCAATAAAGTTGAAACAGCATTTATTTATCAGATTCGAAAATTAAATTTAAATTTAATGGAAGCTGCACGCGAATATAAAAATATTTTTATCAATGATATTTGTGCTTTACAAAATATATATGGCCGAAAAAATACATTTGACCCGAGATTATATATTTCTTCTAATATAGTTTTTTATATTGATTTTCTCCCTTCGATTGCAAAAAGTGCTGTAGATATTATTAAAGCAGCCAGTGGAAAGATTAATAAATGTTTAATATTGGATTTAGATAATACTATTTGGGGTGGAATTATTGGAGATGATGGCTTGAATAATATTAAGATTGGTGAGTTGGGGATAGGAAAAGCATTTTCCGAACTTCAGATGTGGGCAAAACAATTAAAAGAAAGAGGGATAATCCTGGCTATCTGTAGTAAAAATTCAGAAAAAATTGCTAAAGAACCATTTATAAAGCATCCGGATATGATTTTACATCTTGATGATATTTCTATATTTGTAGTTAATTGGGGAAACAAGGTTGATAATGTAAAGTACATTCAATCTGTTCTAAATATTGGATTTGATTCTATGGTGTTTATAGATGATAGTTCATTTGAACGAAATATGATAAGGAAAATGATACCGGAGATTACCGTACCAGAATTACCTGAAGACCCGGTAGATTATGTTCCTTATTTAAGAAATTTAAACTTATTTGAAACTATCTCTTATTCGGATGAAGATTCAGATAGGACTAAAAAATATCAATATGAAGCAAAAAGAACAAAATTCAAAACTAATTTTTCCTCGATAGATGATTATTTAAAAAATCTAAATATGATTGCGGAAGTTACTGAATTTGACGATTATCATATTCCAAGGATTGCTCAACTTACCCAGAGATCTAATCAATTTAATTTAAGAACCAAAAGATATACTGAACAAGATATTAATGAGATAAGGACATCGAATCAATATATAACTCGCTATTTTAAATTGAAAGATAAATTTGGTGAGTATGGATTAATTGGTATTGTAATATTAAAAAAAATTGATAGTGATTCGGTATTTATTGATACTTTAATCGTAAGCTGCAGAGTTTTAAAAAGGGGAATGGAAGAATTTATTTTTAATAAGATAGTAAAATTGGCTGCAAGTGAAGGATGTAATAAAATAATTGGTGAATTTTTACCCACACCTAAAAATGCGTTGGTAAAAGATATTTTTAAAGAGTTTGATTTTACAAAAGAAGAGAATAAATGGATATTAGATATTAAGGATTATCAAGAAAGAAAGATATTTATAAAGGAGAAATAGTAAGTGCAAAAGGAAGAAATACTAAAGGGGGTTCAGGATATATTTATTGATGTGTTAGAGGATGATGATATTGTTTTAAATTACAATACTACAGCAGATGATATTGAAGATTGGGATTCATTAAATAATATTTTGTTAATTGTTGAAATAGAAAAAAAATTGAAATTAAAATTTAAATTAGAGGAAATTCATAGCTTTAAAAATATTGGTGAAATGTGTAATTATATATTTAATAAGGTAAATTAATATGGAAATAAAAAAGGGCGATAAATTTAATGAGATATTTTTAGTAAACGAAAATATATATAAGGGATTTATATCAATTTTTAACGATAAGAATCCCCTCCATACGAATCGTAAATTTGCGATAGAAAAGGGATTTAGAGATGTTGTAACACATGGGAATATTCTTAATGGTTTTTTGTCTTATTTTATTGGCGAAAGATTGCCCTTTAAAAATGTAATTATTCATAAACAAGAAATAAAATATCGTAGACCAGTATATATTAATGACAAATTGAGTTTTTATGCAGAAGTCATGAGTGTATTTGATGAAATTAATGTTATTGAAATAAAATTTTATTTCATTAATCAAGATTTATTAAAAGTTGCGTCGGGTAAATTTCAAATTGGAGTAATTTAAGACAAGATTTTATAAATAATAGAAAGGAGATTACTATTGAAAAATAATTTTAATCTAAATAACAATAATATTATAGTAACTGGGGCATCTTCCGGTATCGGAAGGCAATGTGCAATAACTTTTAGTCAATTAGGGGCTAATGTTATTTTAATTGCGAGAAATGAAGATAGAATTAATGAAACTTTTGAAAGATTAGAAAAAGGAAAACATGCTTTTATTGTACAAGACATAACTCAATATGATAAGTTGGAAGGAATTGTAGGCGGTACCGTAGAGAAAATAGGTAAAATAACAGGATTTGTTCATTCGGCCGGAATGGAAACAATTTTGCCTTTAAAGGGCATGCAACCTTCTTATTATGAAAAAATGTTTGCGATAAATGTAATCGCAGGATTTGAAATTGCAAGAGTTATTTCTATGAAAAAATATTTAAATAAAGAGGGGGCAAGTTTTGTATTTATATCTTCTGTCATGGGGATATTAGGGCAACCAGGAAGAGTTGGATATTGTAGTTCAAAAGGAGCTTTAATTTCAGGCGTTAAGGCAATGGCTTTGGAGTTAGCAAAGAAAAATATCAGGGTTAATTGTGTCCTTCCCGGTGTAGTAGAAACAGAAATGTCAAACGAAATGTTTCAAAGGCTTTCAGAAGAATCTAAAAAAGAAATAATAGATATGCATCCCCTGGGTTTGGGTATTCCGGAAGACATAGCAAACACCAGCGCATTTTTACTTTCTGATGCTGCAAGATGGATAACTGGTTCTAATTTAATTGTGGATGGCGGATATAGTGCGAAGTAGAAAAAAAGATTAATATTTTATATAATAATAAAACAGGAAGTGGTTTACAATGTATGATGTCATAATTGTAGGTGCTGGAGGATTTGGTCGAGAAGTTTATATGTGGGGAAAAGAATCTTTTTCGAACAATCGATATAGAATAAAAGGGTTTATTGATGATAACGAAAAAGCAATAGATGGCTATAATATAGAGATTGGTATAGTTGGAAATATAAATGATTATGTAATTGAAGAACAGGATAGATTTCTTATTGCCATAGGCGATGTTGATGTAAAGGAAAGAGTGGTGTTAACTTTAAGGAAAAGAGGTGCAATATTTTTGAATTTAATTCATCCCTCAGCTATAGTACCAAATACCGCAACAATTGGGCAAGGTGTTATTATCTGTCCGTTTGTTATACTGAGTGATAATGTTCATTTAAGCGATTTTGTTATGATGCACATGTATTCTTCTTGTGGACATGATGTAAAAGTTGGTAAATATTGTATTTTTTCTCCTTATTCTATCGCTACTGGTTTTTCAATTTTAGCAGATAATGTTTTTCTTGGTACCCATGCTACTATTATCCCAGGAAAAAAGGTTGGTTACAGATCAAAGGTAAGCGCTAATTCGGTAGTTATGAGAGATGTCCCACCGAATAGAATGGTTTTTGGTGTTCCAGGAAGAGTTATTTAGAATTTTTATTTTATGAAATATTTTAAATGTAATTAAATATAACAAAAAGAGGATTATATTATGCAAGTACCTTTGTCCAGTCCGGATATCATAGAAAAAGATATTAAAGCTGTAGTGGGGGTTATGAAGACTAGATATTTAAGCATTGGCCCTAAGGTAGTGGAGTTTGAGAAGAGGATGGGAAGTTTTACAGGTACAAAATATGCGGTGGCAGTGAATAGTGGAACCAGTGCGCTTCATTTGATAATTAGAGGTATAGGGATTGGGGAAGGGGATGTGGTTATTGCTACTCCTTTTAGTTTTATTGCTTCCAGTAATTGTATCTTGTTTGAGAGGGGTAGGCCTTTATTTGTAGATATTGATGAGCAAACCTTGAATTTGGATCCGGATAAGACAGATGAGCAATTGGGAAAGATGAGCCAAGAAGAATTGGATAAAGTGAAAGCGATGATTGTGGTTGATGCGTTTGGGCAACCAGCTGATTGGGATCGCTTTACGGAAATTGCCCGAAGATATAATTTGCTTTTGATTGAAGATTCAGCAGAGGCTTTAGGTTCTGAATATAAGGGAAGAAAATGTGGATCTTTTGGTGAAGCCGGTGTTTTTGCCTTTTATCCAAACAAACAAATTACTACATGTGAAGGTGGAGTTTTAGTGACTGATAATGAAGAGTTGGCCAGGTTGGCGAGGAGTATGCGGAATCAAGGGAGAGGAGAGAGTGGAGAATGGCTGGATCATGAAAGATTGGGATATAACTATCGAATGGATGAGTTGAGTGCTGCCTTGGGATGTTCTCAGATGGAGAGGATTGAGGAGATTTTAGATAAGAGAGAAAAGGTTGCGGGGATGTATGGGGAAAAGTTGGTGGAAGTGGAGGAAGTACAAGTTCCTTTTATTGCTCCCTATGTAAGTAAGATGAGTTGGTTTGTTTATGTTATTAGGCTGGAAAGAGGAATGGATAGAAATAAAGTGATTAAGTATCTGAATGAAGAAGGGATTCAATGTAAGCCTTATTTTACCCCGATTCATTTGCAGCCATTTTATAGGAAGATGTTTGGGTATAAGGAAGGGGATTTTCCGGTTACTGAAGATGTAGCGGGAAGGACGATTGCCTTACCGTTTTTTAATAATTTAAAGGAAGAGCAGATAGATTATGTGGTGGAGAAGTTGAAAGAAGCTATTGAAAGAAATAGTTAGCCGGTCTACCAGTCTTCCAGTCAAAAAGATAAGTTGCGAGGAGCGAGATATAAAGAAGGTTGCAAGTTGCGAGTTAAGATGAAAGATAGAAGATGCGGGTTTCAAAAAACAGTAATGAGTAGTAAAGAAAAGAGAAGAATAGAAGAGAGATGCATTTTAGCGTATAGGTGCGGGGAACAATTGCGGGGAAAATACAGGATAAGCAGCAAGATTTATTGAAATTAAGTACACTACCCATTAAAACTTAGCAGTGTCTCGAGTTTTTTAAATATTTCCAGGACCACAGCCTCAGGTACTTTATCACAGAATTCGGCATCCCTAATTTTCCAATTAAGGCTTTTCACCTGGTCTGATAAAACAACACCTGTTACCTTTAATCCGGATGGAATAATGACTTCAAAAGGGTATCCTTTTATTTGATTGGTTATCGGACACAATAAGGCCAGACCAACTTTACCATTATAAGATTTTGGCGACAGAACTATTGCAGGACGTCTTCCGGATTGTTCATGACCGGCTTGAGGCTGCATATCTATCCAAACCACATCACCTTTATGTGGAATAAAATTGCCCGCCATCACCAGATTTCTTTTCCAACCGGTGCTCCGGTATCAAATTCTTTGTGAAGATTGTTTTCAGTGACGTCTTCTAAAAGTTTTTTGAGCGAATATTCTTTTTCATCAATTGGCGTAATAATGATGCTACCCTTATCGATAGATATATCAACCACTTTATTTATTTTCAGGTTTGCATCTATTGCAAATAATTTGGGAATTCGTAATGCCAGGCTGTTACCCCATTTTTTAATCTGAGTTTGCATATAGTACCTTCCTTTCAAAAATGAACTATCATAAATGTATCTACAATGATTATACATCTTCCACATGCAAATTTCAAGCGAAAAGGAGAAATCATTTAATAGGAATCCATAAATGCGGGCTATTAATGTTCTGGATTTCCATTTTCATGGGAATGACAGAGAGAGAAAAAGTGGGACAGCTTTTTAAAATCAAAAAAGTAGCCAGTCC
>SDBU01001059.1_pt1 | contig 40487 bp, 42 predicted proteins | sample 2277071 | NCBI WGS metagenome assembly SDBU01 (sample SAMN10397929, study PRJNA504765) | marine sediment metagenome | isolation source: marine sediment core GS08_GC12, 126 cmbsf | place: Arctic Ocean: Gakkel Ridge, Loki's castle | collected 2008 | reverse complement strand
GTCGGTAAAGAACAAGCCGATAGTTCAATTAAACATTCTGCTGAACAGTTATCGCCATCAGTAGTGTTGCCGTCATCGCACTGTTCGCCTTCTTCTAATACGTTGTTGCCGCAGACTGGTCCTGGCTCTGCCAAAACAGTTTGAGCAACAAAAACAGTAGTAAGAGCCAAAACAGCAGTAAAAACTGCTATTAAGACAATTTTTGTTTGTTTCATAAGTATTTTAATTCATTCATTTATATTCTATTGCCAATGTACTGTAAAGTGCTATTCAATTTTTAAAGAACAACAAACATCCCTCTAGACTACCCCATTTCTATAATTTGTCAAACAAAAACCGACCTCTGGGGTCGGGGTCGGCGGGTCATTGAATGTTTGGGTATCCGATACCCAAACATTGGTTAGAAAATAAGGAAGCCGAAAAGATAGTAGGCAGCAAAGAAGAAAAGGACAATTGCCTCAATTAGCGCCAGCCAGGTGTTGAATTTGGGTGAAGCCAGTTTAATGTTCATTGTTTTCAAGGCAATGAGAAAAACAATAATTTCATCAATTAAGTAAAAAAGCAAAAAGAGAGCGATATAGACAAGATAAATCAACGGAGACAAGCTGGCTTGCGATAAAATACCGGCAAACAAAACAGGGATAACCGCTGAACAAGGAAACTCAACAAGAGTAATCAGTAAGGCAAAAAGCAAAACAGCCAGCAAGAGAACCAGAATACTGCCTCCTCCCTCTAAAACATTCTTGAGCTTGGTTGACAATTTACTAACTATGCCTTTGTCTGCTTCCTGGCAAGTAGGACCATATTTTTTAAAACGGATAAACTGTCTTAGGAAATAGAAGGCGCCAACAATGCCCAGCAAGCCAATGACCACTTCCATTATTCTTAAATATGGAGTAAGTAAACTAAAAAGCTGATACCAAAGAACAATCAAAAGTCCATAAACAAGAGCAGTGGTTAGAATAAAGGTACTGCCAAGAACCAACATTTTCTTACGCTCTTTCAGAGCTAAAACCAAACCCAAAATCAAGACCAAGGCGCCCAAGGAACAGATATTAAAACCATCAAAGAAACCTAAGACAATTGCCAAAGCAGGCAGGGAGTATTTGGCTGGTTCTATCTCGCCAATAAAAGGCAGTCTAATCTTATCATCCTCGCCCTCTCCCCCATTCTGGCCAGCCAAACATTCTTCAACACAACTTCCTATTTGCTGGGCAATCTCTTGGTCAAAACCAATGAAATAGCGGGTTTCAGTAAAAGTAGCTGGCACTAAACCCCATTTCTGCTTGGGCACTTCATACTGCTCCAAAAGCTTTTTGAGCAAAGCAACATTTTCACTCGAGGCGATATTAAAACGATTGATTTTTATCATCGGGTACTCTTCGGCTAGATCATCTAAAAACTCCTTTTCTGCTGAACAATAATTGCAGCCTTGCTTGTAAAAAAAGGTGAGCTCAAAATCCTCTTGAGCTAAAACCACTTGCCCAATAGAAAACAAAAGACCTGCCAGGCATAAACTCAAAACTAATTTCTTAATCATTGAATTATTCTAGCATTAAATCCTGAAAAAGAAAAATCCCAGCCTCCTAACTGGGATTATTTGTGAAAAATAATAACTCATTCCTCATACTGGATATAAGCAACACAGGCAAAGCTTTGTTCACCTCCGCCTACGTAATGCGTGCCTACTTCACCTGTAATAACATTCTCGGAAATAGCAGGTATACCAACTATTTTATGGCTATTGTGAAACTCCTCAACCTCCTTACGGAAAATGCTTACTTCTCCCATATTGCCTGTTCTTGCAATAACCTTCATTTTCAATGACATACTTCATCCCTCCTCGTTCTTTCATTTTCTTCTTTTGTTTGTCCACTGCTGCTTCTTGAAACAATAACTTCTCAACTAGAACTATCTTACAAGAAATCATTAAAAAATCAAGGCAAAAAACAAAAGAGCCCGCTCTTTTCCAGAAGAGTTTGGATCTGACTCCAAGAGGGCGCTACCCTGTCAACCCAACAAGGATTGACAGAGATAAGCATTGCCCAAAAAAATGTTTGATCCTCTTTAACTGGAAAAAAGCTAAGCTCTATGTTTATTGTATCACCCCAAATAGGTGTGTCAACCCCGAAGCAGAGTTTCGTCTAAACGGCGAAGCACACTTCAGGGCTAACCCTGAAGTGTGCGAGCGAAGCGAACTCTACTTCAGGGCTACTCAACGAAAAGGATAACTGAAGCAATAATGTCTTCAAAAAATGAGATAACGCCGCTTCTTAGTTCAACTGAAGGCGGCGGTTGTTCAGCAACTGGCGCGCCAACATTAGCTAGAAACTCATCCTCGTCTGTTCCCTCCTGACCGATTATCTCGCCAATCGGCAACTCTTCTTCTAACTCGGTCTGGCCTACTTCTTCGCCAGTAAGCTTTTCTATCTCTTCAATAGTTTCTTCGATCAATACTCTAATCCTAGCAATCTCGTCGCGCTGTTCCTTAGTCAATGGGAAAGCTCTTTGACAATAAATCTCATTTATCTTTTGAGTAGTAGTCAGATAGACATAGCCAGTGGCAAAGTCAATGCCCCAAGGGTCTAGAATATCATTAGCATATCTCAATTGAAAATCCTTGACTGCTTCTAAGGTGGCTAAATCAAAGAGAGTGGTTAATTCAAGGTCATAACCTTCAATATCTCTTAAGAACTGCTGGAGTTTAAGCATTTCATTCCTAGGATTGTCCTGGCCAAAACGGAGATAAGAAGTCAAATAATCACACTGCTCGGGCAATGTCTGCTCTTGGCCATTTGTTTCTTCAGTGGTAGTGGCTGTTGGTTCAGTAGAAGTAGCGCTAGGACCAACGCTTTCTTGAGGTTCAATCGTTTCCTCAATCTGACAAATACTAGAACAACCATCTTCATCTTCAATGTTGCTGTCATCGCATTGCTCGCCTTCATCAATAACTCCATCACCACAAACTGGTTCTGGAGCAGGCGGACTGGGGTTTCCGAAAGTCGGGTTATTAACCGCAACGCCTTTACCATTATCTTCTGGCTCTGGTTCTGGTTCTGGTTCTTGCTCGAGCTGGCAAGTTGAAGAACAGCCATCGCCATCCGTGGTATTGCCATCATCGCACTGCTCGCCTTGCTCAACCTCATTGTTGCCGCAGACCGGATCTGGTTCAGGCATGCCTTCTGTCTGGCAGAGAGCCGAACAGCCATCCCCATCTGTAGTATTGCCATCATCACACTGCTCGGGCGGTTCAGGAATGCTATTGCCGCACTCTGGCTGGTAAGAGAGAAAGTCACAAAAGCCAACTGTTAAGCTTGAGTATTGGTCGCCTATCTTAGTGGATACGAGGTCAGGCGCTGCCAAACTATTAGCGGCAAAACCATTAGAGGTAAAGTGTAAGCCCGACAAGCCATAACCCAGCTCTACATTAGTAACCCTGTCAGCATAAATTAAAGAGGCATCAGACAAATGCAAACCAGCCGCATCAATATTGTTGCCGACTAAACTATTCTCTAAGAAATTATTACGGAAGCAATCAAAGGTAAGATAAGAGCCATCGGGATTAAGAGTGCCGTCAGCATCACTAACATAAACATCGTAGTATTCTGCGGCATTGGTGGCAAAGTCAGCATTACCAACAGCTTCAGCAATGTCAGCTGTTAAGATAGGGTCGGTTTTACCAAATATAAGGTCAACTGCAGCGCCAGTGCGCTCGAAAACATCAACGGAAGTCAAGTTGAGTAAAGAAAGAATAGGCAAAGTTGGTTCAGGGCAAGCTGTTAGCTCAATCATACATTGGCTATTACAGCCATCGCCATTATCAGTGTTGCTATCATCGCATTGCTCGCCTTCATCAACAACTCCATCACCACATTCTGGCCCAGATTCATTAATAGTACATTGATTAGAACATTCATCATCATCAATCTGGTTGCCATCGTCACATTCTTCAGGCGGTTCAGGAATGCTATTGCCGCACTCTGGAGCTTGACCGCAGGTATCATTCAAAGCGCCAGGCGTGCCCAAGTCGCCATCGCCAAAAAACGAAGTAGACGTGCACCAACTGCCGCCCAAGTTATTATCCAAGAAAGGATTAATCAAAAGCATTGAAACTCCTTTTGGATTTGGAAATTGAGACCCACCATCATATTCCACTTTGTCAATTTCTGTTTGACAACACTCTAAAACAACCTCATCATCGCTATTAGCTAAGATAAAGCTGGAGTAAACATAATCAGCCAGCACCCCGCCATTTTCAGTGGAAGTGCCGTTTTTAGCTAAAACTAAATAGCCAAAACCATTAATAATTAAACTATTCTCAATAATGTGCGAATCACCATCATTGTCGCGAATAACACAACCCTCTAAATCAAAAGGAGTAGAGCTGGCATTGTAAAATTCAAACCACTCCCCTTCTCCATCGCCAACCACATGAGGGTTCTGCATGATCTCATTAATAACTACAGAAGTTGGTTCAGTACATTCTGGCACATTTTCAATACACTGGTTAGAGCATTCGTCATCATCAATTTGGTTGCCATCATCACACTCCTCGGGCGACTCAACAACACTGTTGCCGCAAACTGGTTCTGAAAGAGTACACTCTGGAGTACAGCCCTCTCCACCGTCACAATCCTCGCCTTCATCAATAATATCATTACCGCAAACAGGAAAATAATTGCCAAAATCAACATTTTCTTCATTGTATCCTTTATTAAGATACAACTGATAGCTGTCGCCCTGTGGATAAGTTTGAATAAATGGCTCTTTGTCAGTATTAGCGCCTTCAACTACTGTGTAATTGCCTAATTCCAAACCAGCAAAAGTATAGCAGCCATCTTGATCAGTTGACTGACTGTCTGAAAAATCACCAGACAAAACAATCTCCCAACCACTGGCTGTTTCCTCTCCTGAAATGTCTCCATCATTGTTTAAATCAATATATTTACAGCCGGAAATAGAACCGTATTGACAAACCTCCCAGGCAATCTGGTCATAAATCTCATCCAAATTGTGGCCATTGTTGGCATGATGATAAGAACCACCAGTCATATCAGCAATATCTTCAAGCATATCTTCATTAATATCTGAATTACTGCCTAAACCAATGGTAAAAAGCTTAAAGCCAGCAGTAGCTGCTTCTCCTGCTTTAGCTAAAGCATAAACAACATCTTCTGGGTCTTCGCCATAGCCAGGACCAATAGGCCGGTTGGCTTTGCCGTCAGTCAACAAAATCATTGCCTTGGCTGCTTGGGGGTTGGCTCTTTCTGAACTCAACTCAACAATACCCTCGGCAATGGCATCTCCAATATTAGTGGCTCCACCAGTAGTCAAGTTGTTAATTGCTATTTGAGTAGCAGTATGGTCATTGGAAAGCTGTTTTTCTATTTGAGCAGTGTCACTGAAAGAAACCAAAGCTGACTGATCTTGTGTTTCTAAATCATCAACAAAAGAGCTAGCTGCTGCTTTGGCTCCAACTATTTTAGAATCAGTGGCTGGAGTAAAGACTGAAGGCCGGCTCGGTGACTGGTCTTTGTCATTGCACCATTGTTCAGTCACATCATCATCAGTATGCAAAACCCATTGCAAAGAAGGACCCTTTTGTTCTAGATTCCACCAGTCACACTGACTAAGATTAGCGCCATCTTGCATACTGCCAGAAATGTCCATAATAAGGACAACATCAACATCAGCATGACAGAGGTCCTGTGCCATAGCTGGCTGAATAGATATTAGAAACATACTGACCATACTGGCTGGCAGAGCCAAAACAGCAATTGTCAGTAAGCCAATGCCTTTTGTAAGGACTTTTTTGATTTGTTTTGTCATAGTTTTGTTTTTTTTAATTACGAACCTTTATCCGCCTAATAGCTAATCCCAAACCTAAAATAATCAGGCCAATAACTAGACCAATGATTACCCAAGCCAGGGTTAAGTTGCCAAAGCCAATAAAGCTAATAAAGCTTAAAAATTGGTCTAAAGATGAACTAACAACAATGGAAAACTCTTCTATTTTAATCACCTCTCCCTCAACAAGCACAGTTACCTCTACCAGATAACGACCACCTTGCTGGCCAGCGCTTGACCATTGAGCAGCTATTACTGCTTTGCTAGTCTTAGGTTTAACTGGCTCTTCTGTTTCTGGATAAGGAAAAATAGCTTGAAAAACAGTTTCGTCCAATCTTTTTATCTTAATGCCTAAATCAGGCGTTAGTAAAACATTGCCTTGGTTATGATAAACAGTTTTAATCTCCAAGGACTCGCCCTGGTTTAGATCATAACTGATTGGAATGATATCTGCTTCTAGCTGAATAATTTCCTGGTCAGTAATTGTGATAGTTACTTCCCGTCCTACTCTTTGCCTTACTAATGCGCTAGTTTCTCCAGTTTCTGAATCTTCTGGAGGAAGTGTTGCAACAACAATTTGTCCTAGGTATGTGGCATTTGGGACATCTATTGGGACATTTATCTTAGCTGAAAGAGTTAAATACCCTCTGGCTGGCACTTCAGCTTGGGACAAAGCAGTTTCAAAACCTGTGTCTTCTTGGCTATAAAAAGAAACCCAAGACTCAATATCTCCTTCTGCCTGCAAAGCATAACTTTGAACTGTTTCTTGGGAGCTAAAGAGTCGAATCTCTTTAATAAACTCTTGTCCTCGCAAAACCTCATTAATAACAATTGGTTCAGTCATTTGACCAATAGCCAAAACCTGCCCAGCCAAACAAACTAACAAAACAAAAACACCTGTTCCTCCAAGAATGGTTTTATTCATAACTATATTTAATTTATTTAATGATAAGTCCCTCCAATCACTGTGTCAACTTTTATCTCTTATCCCACATTCAGAGAGGCCTGCTGTCAAAATTATTCAGCAGCAGACCTCTCTGGCCGAGTTAAGCTCGGCCAGAGTACCAATCCAATCATTACTGCTGTGTGCATTCCCTGAAATTGGCTTGGGTGGCGCTTAGCCACAGATCGCCAGTGTATCTTGGCTCCTGGTATGGGAACTTCTTGACTAAAATAGAGAAATCCATTTCCTCTACTTCAGAAAGGTCAAGAATATCCTGCAGCTTCTTGTTCACTTCTGGGTTGTAATTCTTCCAGTCGGCTTCGTTGTTGCCAACTCTGGCATCATACCGAACATTCCAAAGGCCGTCAGTAGTGCCAAAGCCCATGTCATCCTGCTCTACCCACATATATAATCTGGTATTACCAATATTACGAACAGATGGTTTGCCATCGCCTGGGTTAAAGGTCTTGTCACCAGAGATTCTCTTGTGAGTATTAAGCTTGACTGAACCATATTCAACATTAGTAAAGTCAACCTCGTAACCAGTCATTGGCAAATAGTCAAAGTAGTTGAGGTCAGGACCAGAGGTGGTAGAAAAGCTGAACAAACCGGCCTTATCTAAGGCAAGTAACTCAACTAAGTAATCACCAGCTGGATCTTCCCAGATTAAGTGCTTGTCAGCACAGTAAACATAAGCAGTGTCTTTCATTAACTCACCAGTATCCCCACAGATCTCGTCGTAATTGTAGTTGCCGAAAAAGCTTGGCAGATTATTGTTGTTTGTCCTGATTTCATCACAGAACAAACCATAACCTTCCATCTTGTCCAACTTAAAGAGTTCGTTTTCATCAGTTACTGGCTCTCCACAACCGCTTTGACCATAATCTGGCACTGCGTTGGTACCGCCATTAATTAAATCCTGAGAAGGACTTAAGGCTTCCGGATGAAAAGCTACGTCTGAAGGATAGTACCAGTCAGTGTAAACACCGTCAATATCGGCCATACCATCAGGGTCAGTAACAATAGCGCAGATGGAAAAATCCATGTTAGCGCCCCAAACCCCAGGAGGGTTAAATTGAGCGCCAGCAGCTATGCTATCATCAGTGCCTAGTAAAGAAGCATACGGTCCGTGCATTTCCCATTTAGCTTTAACAATAGGAGATGCTCCCCCGCCGATACTTCTTTCTAACCCAGTAAAAATGGTGCCATTAGCCACTGCCAAGGCAGGGCCAAGAGCTATCACTGACATAACAATTGTCAATGTAGTTGCAATTATTCTTTTCATAGGTTTTTTATTAAGCTAGCTTAGTAAGCTCCGTACAAACTTGTTTTAACAAGTTATTCGGAGCAGATTCTTCTTCGACCTTTCTTTGGTTAATGAGTTCCCCCCTAATTGGGGCCCAAATGAAACCCAAAGATTATTTTCTGCCCTGCCTAAAGCGCGAGAAAAAAAACAAGCTTTGAATTTCAATTAAAAAAACTGTTCATCTCTGAACAGTTGAATAAAAATGAGCCAACTGAAAAATGCTTTTTTCCCTTCTTGGTAAGATTGTCCCACATTGTGTCCTTAACAAGTTTAATGGTTTTTGATAAATCACAAAATCTTTCTAGTTCCTCCTCTAGAATTAATATGTCCTAACGTGTTCTTATCTTATTTCCCTAAGGACATTTGTCAAGGGCAAAGTTATCCACAATCTGTGGATAACTCAATAACTTGTTTCCAAGCTAGTGTCTATCCTTATTCTATTGAAAAAGATCGGCTCTTCTTCAAAGCTCTCGGCTGTCCTAATTTGATTATTAATTTCTTCTTGGTCAAAAAAAGAGCTGCTCTGCTCTGTTGAATCAGTCTGCCAGCCCTGAAAAATAAACTGGAAATAACAAACCTTATCAGCTAGCTGACTACTTGTTCCTTGAGGCAGCCAAACTTTAATTTGCCAGGTATGATTTGGCGGATTAGCAGAAAGAATAATAGGCCCAGCTAACAAGCCAACCAAATCACCCTCATACTCTATCTGACCTTGGTGTTTGGCTAAAACTTGCAATGCCTGACATAAATCAACATCGCCTCCTGTTTGCCAAAAACTTAACTGATACTGCAAAGCTAAACTGCCTTCTTTTCTGACCTGAATCATTCTCTCTACACTCTCCCCTGGCTCAAGACTATCAGCTTTTGATGACGGAACAAAATTATCTTGAGAAGAAAACAAAGAAAAATCTAAAGTGCCGACTTGAAGCATACCCTGTAAAACCATCTCATTATCATAAAAATAAGCGAAACTGCTGAATGGCGCAAAACTTAACCAAATAATAAGCCCTATTAATAAAGTTTTCTTCATTTTATCCATTTTTCTTTTTCATTATCTTTACTATTTTCTTTGTCTCGTCAAAAATAACAACTAAAGCAGGAATAATAATAATCAAAACAAAACCCAATGGCTTCTTGGCAAAATCAATGATATAGCCGAACCAAGGAACATCCAAAATAACCTTGCCATTGATATCTTGTTGTGTGACAGCTATTTGATCAGGCGCATTATTAGCATCTCCCTTAGTTGTGTAATTAATCTTGCCGTCAATAGTTTCAATGCTGTAAATACGATGAGTTACTGAATCATTGGTTTTATTATTTCTACCAAAAGAAATAATATCACCAACTTTATACTCTTGGAATGGTTTAATGATAATTAAATCGCCCGTGCTAATACCTGGCTCCATTGAGCCAGACCGAACAATCAAAAAACTATAATCCCCAGTTATTGGAAGCGCAGAAATGACCAACAAAACAATAATCAAAAACAAGAAACCTGTTACAATATATTGAATTATTTTAAATATTTTCATTGTTAACCATTCCTCTTGATAAAATCAAGAGGAATTCGTCAATAATCAAAACAGCAATTCTTAATTCTCTTCGTAATTAACTAAACCTGTTTCAAACAGAATATCTGCTTCAGGCCAAGTAATCATTACGCTGCCGTCATAAGAGCTTGAAGGAATTAACCAAACTTTTCCATCAGTAATATCACCTGTTACTACCTGGCCACTAAGAAGCGATGGAGTTCCAGCTGTAAATGAACCTGAGCCAAGATCTACACTACCCACACCAGGATAATCATTAGTAGAGCCTACGTAAAGCAAAGTGTAAGACCCTGTAGTCTTAACCAATCCACTGAAAGTGTAATCAAATGTTGGGCCTTGTGTCTTGTAATCTAATGTTCCCTCAATGCCATCGCCTAAGAGGACGTCCCATTCAGGAACTCCTGATTTATTCTCTAAAGCAACAGTAGCATAACCTGTCTCTCCAGTTAACTGCATGCCTAAAATTTCCATACCAAAAGTTAAACCATCACCTTGATATTCATTGCCAGCGTTAAAGTTAAAATGATAACTTTGGACTACCAACATATAGCCACCTACTGGAATTACGCCTAAATCAACATAGTTTCCCCCGCCAATGCCATAAATTTCTGCCAAGCTCTTGCTCTCGCTTTCTTCATAAATTGCCTGCCACCAAATCAATTCATCTGATGAGTTATAGACCTCCACAGATAGGTCATAAATGATTTGGGTTTGCACATCATTATCTATACTACTTGGACTCTCAGCTTCACACTCTGGCTCTGAGGAAGCGCTATAGCCAGAACCTGCTTCTGGACAATCATATACTGTAATTCCGCCATCTCCTACTATGTTTAACAATGCTTTTGATATTTCAACTGGATTCATGCCAATATTATTAATCCGAAAATTGATATACCCTACTTCTCCAGGCTTTAGATCGCCAATATGGTAAGGACTTGTCCAAGCATTTTCGCCATCAATGTCAATATCAATAGTTCCAGCTGCAAACGTATTCGAATTAACTCTTTCCGTATCACTAAACTGCGCTATTGTGCCGCCTACGGCAACAGCAGCTACTACTGCAATAACAATTAAACTAATTAAGATTTGTTTGTTCATACTTTTAACTATTATTTTACTTCTAATTTTCGACCTTTATAAAGAAGGTAATAAAAAACTCCTTCCATGACTCTATTGTATGTCCTGCTAAAAAAACAGTCAACAAAGTTATCCCCAAAAAGGCGCAAAAGCAAAAAAAACTAGGAACTGTCCTTGGACGCCACAATTAGGGAGGAACTCATCTAACGTGGCGTCCTAGGACAACCCCTAGGTAAGTAAAATACTCAAAAAGCATAGTTTTTAAACTATGCTTTGATAATGTCAAATCTTACTATGTCCTAATTATATTGTCAAGTCCTACAAACCCAATGCTTCTGCTAATTGTTTTATCAGGGCGACTACTATTGGCGGGGGCATTAAGCTATAAGATAAGGTATCTTCATCGTCCATAACTTTCCAGGGTTTTTCAGTTGTCTTAATTATCCCCTCATCTAATTGATAAGAAAAGGCCGGAGTCAATTCATAATCGTCTACGGATTCTTTAGCTAAGTCTACTGGTACTGAATTGCGCAACAAAACCTTGGGTACGCCATAAAGCGAAAATGCCTGCTTAATTAGTTTCTCATCCGTATCTAATCTTTCCTTAATAGGAGCAATGCCTAATTCATCGCCTTCTTTAGGTATCATTCTCTCTTCTTGGCACTCTGGATTGTCACAAACAAGGTAAAATTCTTCTTTCTTGTCGTCCCAGCCAACCTGCTTGGTAGGCAACAGCTTAAGATTTCTGGAAGTTTGGCACTTAGGACAAACTACCCGGTATTTTATTCTCTCGTCAATTACTTTCTCCGACACATCAATTAAAACAAAAACATCAGGGTCATCACGGTAGCCAACCAAGTCGCGAAAAAACAAAGAATATGAAACTTGGTCTAAAGTTCTCGGAAAACCGTCAATAAACAAAGCTTTCTTTTCTTTTCCAGCTATCTCTTTTTTAACCAGGGCTAGAATAAGTTCAGAGGATAAAAGCTTAGACGTGCTTCTTTTCTTTAATGATTTAATAATTTCCTTTAAATCCACATAGCCCCGGTAATTGTTTTCTAAAAAACTAATCAGTTCTTTTTGCTTTTCTTTGTCAGCCACTGCCTCATCAAGGGTTCTAATCATATCGCCGATTGAAAAATGCTCTATCTTTTCTGGGTCAACAATCTCTTTAAGCATTTTAGCATAAGTGCCCTTGCCTGAATTCTTCTTGCCGAGCATATAGGCAATAAAAGTGTTTTCTTTGAGATAATCACGCAAAGCTTGAATCTCGCGGCCAGCCTTGGCTTGAAAATATTCTTTTCTAGCTTGAACATCAGTCAAGTCAAAACTTTTAGTTACGTCTTCATCTTTTGTCTTAAAAATTGGAAATTCTATATCTTTCATAAATAGTTTATTTTCGGAATATATGTTTATACTTTACCGAAATCAAGGTTCTGCGAGCGTAATCGCGAGCAGGTTCTTATTTTCGGAATAAGTATTGATACCTTGCCGAAATCAAGGTTCTGCGAGCGTAATCGCGAGCAGGTTCTTATAGTTTATAGTCAATGTTTGGGTATCCGATACCCAAACATTGGTTGTTGCTATGGCGTCAATTGATTACAACATTACTGCCATCAGCAGTAATTCTAATATCGCCTTGAAGGTCTGTCCTTAATATAGTTATACCAAGCCCATTAAGGTTTTGCAAGACCTGCTCATCAGGATGTCCATAGCTATTATCCAGCCCACAAGAGATAACTGCTATTTTAGGGTCAATAACCTGAAAAAATGCGCTATTGTTAGCAGTTTTACTGCCATGATGAGGTATTTTCAAAACATCAGCTCCAGGCCCTACTGACAAACTGCTCAAAACCAACAATTGATCCATTTGCTTTTTACTAATATCACCAGTGAACAGAAAGCTATTTTCGCCGAAGACCAGCTTGGCAATAATTGAACTTTCATTACTGCCTTTATCTACTGACTGACCTTCTATGTTTTCAAATGGATGAAATACATAAAGCTGACTTTTGCCTGCTTTGATAATCTGTCCTTTCTGGGCAATAATAATGTTTGCCTGCTCTGCTTCCAGTTTTTCCAACCAATAACCAAATGTCTTGGTTTCTTTCAAAACGCCTGTCCATAAGATATTCTCTACTTTGTAACTATCCAGCACATCAAGCAGACCTCGCAAGTGGTCAGAGTCCGGATGAGTTAAAACAACCATATCCAATGTCCTGTCCCAAAAAGGCATCTCATTGCCCAACTTCTCCAGTATAACTCCCCCATTCGGCCCGCCGTCAATCAAAATCTGATGCCCAGCTGGCGTCTCAATAAAAATGCTATCCCCTTGACCAACATCAAAAAACACTACCTCTAGTTCCCTGTCCAGATCCCAAACCTCCTGCCAAGCAAAAAAGTTTGCTAGAACTAGCAGCAACACAAAACCAAAATAGATTTTAATTCTAATATTGTTCACTTATCCATTATAAAACAAAATCCCCTGCGTTGCGAATATCGCATGCACAGAGAATACACCCTCACTTAATCTAATCGTTTTTTGATTTCTGCTTCATCAAATCCTTTTTCAAAAAGTAACTTACAAACACCCCTTACTATTTCTCTTTTCACTTTATTATGCCTTGGAATAGTAGTTTTATTACCATTTTTAATACATTCTGCTTTTGTGTGTTTTGCTCCCTCTTTTATGTAAAAACCAAAATGTTTTAATCCATTTATAACTTTTTTGTACTTTCCTACAAAACATAAGCTCATAATGCTGACGTAGTGCTAATCCTAATCCCTGCTGGAAAAAATAAAATTGGTTTTTGTAATGTTTCCATTGGTATATTTTTATCCCATTTTTGAATTTCTTTTCTTAATTTTTCTGTAGGAAAATATCGAGGCATTTGCATTCTATATTCTTCCGGTATATCAAAATAAGTATACACAGCATCATTAACCATTGAAAATAATTCTTGGATGTTATCAACTTGTGTGAAGCACCCATGCACATTCAAAATTTCTACCCAGTACCCTCCGTCTTTTGATTCGTTTATTTTAACTTTAATAAAGTCAGGAAATTGAGATTGCAATTGAATGACCTTGTCAAAACTAATTTCTCCAGACATATTTATTATACTATATTAAACCTAAAATGACCTTTATCTACTTTATTATACACTTATATAAAAGGTAATAGAATATTACCACTTGTTAATAACTTTTGCAAGTCGTTTATCCTTGCCTACTCTACAATTTTGTACTACATCTAGACCAAACTCCCATCCCCTACCCAAGCCCTAAACCTCCTGCCAAGCAAAAAAGTTGGCAAAAGCCAGAAACGCAACCCCGCTTAATAAAATTGTAGTTTTAATATTTTTCATTGATTTTTTAATAAAAAAGGTTAGAATAAAATCAGCACAAGAAAGGAGGAAAAACTGATGCCTCTTACGATAAATTTTTCGATAGGAACGCGTATCCAGGTGACAAAACAAGAATCCTTAAGACAAGGGCTCCCAGAATGGGAATTTTGCAACAAAGGTAAAAAGGGTGAAGTAGTCAGGTATTATTGTGGCTGCGTAAGAGTGCTCTTTGCTGGTGGCAAAACAGCTGACTGCTCCCCTATGAATCTCGAATCAATCGAGAGAAAAGAATGCACAAAAAAAGTTTAGAACGGGAAAATCAAACTACGCAAAAGAACGCAAGAAGAATTTTCTGTTTCTTGAGTAATCGTGATTGCCTCACCTGTGACGGAAAAGGGTTCCAAGACTCTAAAGATGCAACAAAATCTTGCCCCCGATGCAACGGCACAGGTAAGAAAAGAGCTGATTCCGAATAGACTAATGGCCGAGAGCTTATCAATAAGCTCTCGGTATTTATTTTGCCTTTTTGTTCAACTCCTTGAGCAGCGCCTCCAAATCAAGGTTATACATTTGGCAAATTTGGCCAAGAGTTAAACTCTCCATCTCAAACTTTACCATTGGACAGGTCAAACAAGGCACCTTATACTTGGCTAAAATTTCTTTTGCTCTGGGGTTAGCTAAAATTCCCTCTAAAGTATTATTTTTAGTTAACTTTGCCATATTGCAATATTTTTTAAAGCTTGGTTGATGAGCTCATCAACATTAAGATTGGCTTCCTCTTTTTCAACTTCTGCCAGCTTGGCTTTGGTTTCTGGGTGCTTAGGCAGAAAACGACTGCAACAGTCCTGGTGAGGCAGAATAGAAATATCATAACTGCCAATTTCTTTGGCTCTGGCAATAATCTCCTGCTTGTCAAAGCCGAACAGAGGCCGAAACACCGACATCTCAACCGCCTGTCCAATAACTGACATATTCTCCATAGTCTGCGAAGCTACCTGACCAAGGTTCTCGCCAGTAATCAATGCCTTGGCTTTTTCTTTCTGGGCAATCTCCTTTGCTATCTTAAACATTAGCCGGCGGTACAAAACAACGCGCAGCTTGGCTTGAGTCTTAAGTAAAATCTCTTTCTGAATATCGCCGAAAGGAACTAAATAGAGCTTGGGCCTAGTCTGATATTTTGCCAGCAACTTGACCAACTGCTTGACTTTGTCAACTGACACCTTTTCAACATAAGGAATAGCATGAAAATGGACAAAAACCAATTCCACTCCTCTTTTCATTGCCAGGAAACTGGCAACTGGCGAGTCAATGCCGCCAGAAATCAAGCTGACTGCTTTACTGCTTACTCCTACTGGCAACCCACCCAAGCCAGGAACTTTTTCTGTGTATAAAAAGCAAAGCTTATCGACAATTTCAATAAATAAAGTAAGCTCTGGGTCTTTAAGCTTGACTTTCTTGCCTAGCTTATTAATGACTGCTTCGCCAACCTGCTCATTAATTTGTTGGGAAGTCAAAGGAAAAGTCTTTTCTGAGCGCTGGCAGGAAATTCTAAAAGTTTTAAAGTCCTCTTTCTCAAGCATCTCAACTGCTTTTTCTCTAATTGCCCCTATTTCCTGCTGACAGCTTTGAGCAAAGGCAAAATAGCTTAAGCCAAAAACATTGGCTAATTTCTCTCTAACCTCTCCCCCATTCTTCTCTTCTTTCAATTCAGTCAAAATCCTGCCTGAAATACGACGCACTTGTTTAAAAGAACCCTCAGGGAGGGTCTTCTTTATATTACCAACCAGCTTTTCTTCGAAAAACTTCCTGTTTTTGCCTTTCAGCCCTATTTCGCCATAATGGCAAATAGCCAAGCTATTGTTTTCCATATTTTTGGGCTAGATCCAATGCTTTAAAATTAATCTGCCAGTATTTTTCAGGCATTACTTCTTTAATAGCTTGCTTAAGTTCTTCTTGAGTTAAAGGAATCTGCTTGTTAAGCGCAGCATAACTCAAAAGAAAAATGCCTGCCACTACATTAGTGCCTAGCTCCTTTTTAGTGAAGACAGCGGCTGGCAAAAAGAAAACTTTCTTGTTGAACTTAGCCAAATTGTTCTTAACCTGTCTTTCTGAAACGCTTTCTGCCAAGGTAGGCGTTTGATACTGGTTAATGAGAAAAACTGTTTTATTGGAAGCAAAGCGGGCGGCTGCCAATGCCTCTTGATGCTCTAAAACCAAAATCAAATCAGCTTTACCACAAGGCACTATTGGCGAGAAAACCTTTTTGCCAAACCTAATGTGCACGCTGACAGAACCGCCTCGCTGACTTAAACCATGCAGTTCTGATGTTCTAACAGCCAAACCTTTACTCAAAGCAGCTTGAGCAATGACATTGAGTAAAGTAATCAGGCCCTGTCCGCCTACTCCACCGATAATGATATTAAATGGTTGATTATTCATTTTTTCTTAGTTTTTAGTTTGCGCTTGCTTAACAAACCGCACATTCTACGGGCGATAATCACTGACAACTCTTTTTTATTTAAAAACTGCTTGATTGTTTTTATCAGCTGGACATAATCCTCTTCCTGATCAATTACTTTTATATTCTTAATCTTAAAAGCTTTCAGGATGTCCTCTATCTTAATCAAAGAACTGGGCTCGCCCATACCAGTTTCAAACATACCTGGATTGGGCTGGTGGCCGGTCATAGCAGTGATGCGATTGTCAGCGATAATAATCAAAGGGTTTGATTTATTATAAACAGCATTAAGAATAGCTGGAATGCCGGCGTGAAAGAAAGTGCCATCACCCATAAAAGCAATTAACTTTTGCTTGGTTGATTTCTTAATGCCATGAGCAATGCCCACTGAAGAACCCATACAGGAAAGATAATCGTATAAATTATGAGGGGGCAAAGCAGCCATCATATAGCAGCCAATACCACCGCCGAAAATAGTGCTCTTGGGAGCAGCTTGTTTAACAGCAGCAAACAGCTTCCAGTAAGGACAGGTTGGCCAGCCAGTACAAAACCTGGGCAAGTGCTTTACTTTTTTGAAGGGCAAAGGCTTGGGCTGGCGATAGGGTTTACCAGTTATCTTAGCAACAGCTAGTATTACTTTGTCAGGCGTTAACTCCCCTACTTCTGAAATGAGTTCTTTACCAATAATTTCCAGTTTGCAATTTGCCTCCTTAGCTAAAGCAGTAACTTCTTTTTCTAAAAACGGCTCTAGCTCTTCAACAATTAAAACCTTGTTCAATTTTCTAATAAACTTCTTAATCCTTTCTTCGGGCAAAGGATAGAAAAAGCCCAGTTTTAAAACTGGCAGGTTGATTTTTAATTGCTCAAGCGCCTCCATTGTGTAAAGATAAGAAACGCCAGAAGTAATAATGCCTGTCTTGCCCTTGCCAGCAACCTGCTTGTTCAAAGCGCTCTTTTCAGCCAACTCCTTGACTTTTTCAATCTTTGCCAACAACTCTCTTTTCATTGCCAAGACGCGCGGCGGCATTGTTACAAACCTGTTTTTATCTCTAACAAACCTGCCTCTGGATTTGGGCTGGGTGATTTTAGCCAACTCTACTGGCATTTTCTGATGAGCTACTCTGGTTGTTAGCCGGAGCATTATCGGCAGGTTAAACTTCTTGGAAAGTTTAAAAGCAAGCTTGATAAAATCTTTGCATTCCTGCGGGTCGCTTGGCTCTAAAACAGGAATATGGGCCATATATGAGAAACCTCTGGAGTTTTGCTCTGACTGGGCAGAACTGTGGCAAGACGGGTCATCAGCAACCACAATGACAGTTGGTCCTTTACTGCCAGTGTATAAAAAAGGCATCAGGGCGTCTGAAGCAACATTTAAACCAAAGTTCTTCATTGCCACCAAAGTTTTCAAATTACTAAAGCTGGCGCCAACCCCTGCCTCTAGAGCTACTTTCTCATTAGTGGAGAATTCAAAATAGACCCCTACTTTCTTGGCAATTCTAGCAAAGGTATTGCCTATTTCCGAAGCTGGCGTGCCAGGATAAGTAGAAACAAACTGAACGCCTGCTTCCAAGGCGCCTCTGACCACTGCTTCATTGCCTAGTAAAATAGCTTTGCCTGAATTTTTCAAAATATCCATATTATTTATTGTACCCCAAAACAAAAGAAAAAAGCAACCCTAAAGTAGAGCTCGCCTTACGGCGAACACACTTCAGGGTTTGCCCTGAAGTGTGTTTTGCTCTGCTTCAGGGCAAAAGGGCTTGACAAGGTTTCTTGAATGAGTATACTGAAAAGTAGAAAACAGCTCGGCAGACCTTGGCTTGCATCTCCCATAGCCGCACAACTTGTCAAGGTCTGCCTCTTAAAAACATGAGGGACTATTTACTCCCTCAAAAAACGAGTGATGAATTGGTTGAGAATATGGTATGCTTTCCTTTTACCTCAAAGAAGCCCAGCAGGGTGGAGAGCTAAAAAGAAATGTATAGCCCTGTTGTAGGTTGAAGTGGTTGAAGTAATTAAAGTTACCTCACAACAGTCCGATAGATGACTCACGCCGAAGTGCACTAGGTGAGAAAAACTAATTCGTCACTCCCAAACCAAGTGATGAATGGATCACGGAGGATAAAAGCTCAAAGTGTCCAAAGAAATACAACGTTGAGTCTCCGTTCGGACACAGACGTCAGGCGCCAGCAATGTAACGTTTTTCATTCATCACTTCTTATCCAAAAGACCTTGTAGAATCTTACAAGGTCTTTTTTCTTTTCACCTAATCACTCCCCCACCTAAAACCTGCTGACCTTTGTAAAAAACAACAGACTGACCTGTGGCAACAGCTATTTGCGGTTTATCAAAAACCACCTTCCAATGTTTAGATGTCCGACACCTAAACATTGTGGCTGGGGCTAATGAAGAATTGTACCTTATCTGCGCCTTAACTTTTAAGCCCTTGCCTTTCTTTGCTCCTTCTGGCGCTTTGCCAGCCAGCCAATTGACTTTTTTAACGACTAACTCTTTTTGCTCTAAATCCTTTTTATCCTTGCTGACAATTAATTGATTCTTTTTCAAATCCTTAGCTACCACATAAAAAGGACCACCTGACAAACCAATTCCTTTACGCTGACCAATTGTACAAAACCAAAGACCTTGATGTTTCCCTATTACCTCGCCCTGTTTAGTAACAATAGAACCGGGCTTTTGCTTTAAGTATTTTTGCAAAAAATCAAAAGTAGTGTTCTGGATAAAGCAAACCTCTTGCGACTCTTTGGTTTCTGCTGTTGGCAAACCTATTTTCTTAGCTAAAGCCCTAACCTCTTTTTTTGTATAATCCCCTACTGGAAACAAAAGCTTACTCAAATCTCGTTGGGTCAACTTCCAAAGAAAATAACTCTGGTCTTTTGTTTTGTCTTTTGCCTGCAAAAGCTTTGCTCCCTTACAACAGACATAATGCCCAGTAGCCACAAAATCTGCTTTAAGCTCCATTGCTTTCTTTAATAAAAACCTAAACTTAATCTCTTTATTACAGACCACACACGGATTAGGCGTTCTTCCTGCTTTATACTCTCTCAAAAAATAATCAACAACTGCTTGCTTGAACTCTTTCTCCAGGTTTAAAACATAAAAAGGAATGCCTAGTTTTTGGCAAACCCGGCGCGCCCGACTAGCTGCCTCCACGGAACAACACCTATTCCAACCCAAACCGCTATCGCTGGGAGCTTTCCAAAACTTCATAAAAACACCGACCAGATCAAAACCAGCCCTCTGCAAAAGGGCTGCTGCCACCGACGAATCTACACCTCCAGACATTGCCACAATTACTTTTTTACTTTGCTTTGTTCTCATAAAAACTAGTTACTTTATTGCAGTTTAGTTTATAAAAGAAAAACCGTCAATGCGTCATTAGTACAAAATTGCGCAATGATTTCGCAATCCTCGCAGAGAGAATGCTGAAAACAAAAGAAAAACGGGCAGCCGGTTTTTAAGAATTGCGTCTTCTTGTACGGAACACGCAATTTTTTGAGTAATATAAAAGGCGGGTCTTACGACCACGCCTTATGTCTGTAAGTAAAACACTTATATTGTGTTCTAACTCGAACAATGTACGATTATAAACAACGACGACCAAATAAGTTAGGGGTGTTTAATAAGAAAACTGTGAAGACCATCCTTGCTCACCCAAGCCACGCCTTCAGAAAATACACCAGCCGTCTTAAATTGGACAGGGACAACCGTTTCTCCTGATTGATTGATATAACCCCACCAGCCTCTTTTTACAGGAGCAAGTCCTTCCTTAAACGTTGTTAGCTCTTGAAATTGAGGCTCAATGACCATTTCGCCTTTCTTGTTGATAAAACCCCATTCACTGTCATCTTTAAAGCAAGCCAATCCTTCAAAGAATGGCTGAAAGTTATAACCAAGACGATGCAATGTCACCCTGTTAATCACTACCTTACCCTGAGTGTTAATATAGCCATCATGGGTCAGAGCAAGGCCATCTGGGCTAAAACTCTGAGCCCAGCGGCAAGAACTTGGCATGACAATTACCAATTGTCCCTGCTTATTAATATACCCCCATTTATCAGGGACGTATTCCACATTCGCTAAGCCGCCGAAAAAACCGCTCATGGAACGATACTGACAAGGAATGACTATTCTGCCTTTTCGGTTAATGAAGCCGCAATATCCATCAATGCAAACTACGGCTAATCCCTCGGAAAATGCAATTGTATTATCAAAACGGGGAGGGATTACCATCTCACCTTCTTTATCAATATAACCCCATTTAGAATTGAAGTCCTGCTGTATTGCTGCCAGACCATTACGAAAACATTCCGCTGTTTGGAATTGAGGCTGGATAACCCATTGACCTGTCAGATCAATGTAACCAAAACCTCTATAACCACTACTTAAAGGATAAACACAAGATAGGCCTTCACTAAAAGCAAATGGTACCCAGCCATAGGGCAAAACAAGACCAGTTGATTCTACGCCAACAAGATCAGGGACTACTGTCTTTCCCATTGAAATCATCTCCTTATTTTCGCCCTACCTCAACTGGGTGGGCTATAAGTTAAGGTGCTAACTTGACGACCAATTCGGCAAGTACACGAGAATCATAACAAATGACAAATTAAATGTCAAATTTTCTCCGAATTTTCACAAAAGACGCAAAAAGTGCGTAAAATTATACAAAAAACGCAAAGGGGAGAATGATGTTATGACTGCTCTTTATTTTTTGCTTCATAATCTTTGATTGCTGTTTTAAGAGCTGTTTCTGCCAAGTGAGCGCAGTGGATTTTCTGAACAGGCAGTTTGCCTAACTTATCAGCAATATCGCTGAACTTGATTTTCTTTGCCTCTGTCAAGGTCTTGCCTTGAGCTAAATCGCAAATCATATCAGAAGCAGCAATGGCATAGCCGCAACCGAGCGTTTCAAATTTAATATCTTTAATGTATTTCTGACCCTGCCTCTCCCCTACTTTAATGTAAATGCGCATAATATCCCCACAACGCAAATTCTTAGTATCACCAACACCATCAGCCTTATCAATAGAACCCAAGTGCTTGGGATTCATGAAATGCTCTAGAACTTTTTTAGAATAATAACCTGTCATATTTTTTTGTAGCCAGAAACCTTTCGTAATCTTTCAACAACCTTTGGCAATACTTCAAGCGCTTGGTCAATCTCCTGCTCGGTCGTATTCTTGCCTAAAGTCAAACGCAAAGAGCCATGAGCTTGCTGGTGGCTTAAACCCAAGGCTAATAAAACATGGGAAGGATCTAAGCTGCCTGAAGAGCAAGCCGAGCCAGTTGAAGCAGCTATCCCCTCCTGGTCTAAGGCAATAACAAGCGCCTCGCCCTCGGCTCCCTTAAAACTTACATTTATATTATTAACTAAACGAAATTCTCTTGAACCATTAATCTGAATATCAGGAATTCTCTCTATAATGCCGTCGAGCAGTCTGTCGCGTAATTTTGAGATTGCGACATTTTGAGATTGCTGTTTTTTGATTTCAGCGATAGCTGCGCCCAAGCCAACAATGCCTACTACATTCTCTGTGCCAGATCTGATGCCCCATTCGTGGCCGCCGCCTAAAATGATTGGCTCAATCACAGTCCCCTGCTTTATATACAAAACGCCTACGCCTTTAGGCCCATAAATCTTATGGGCTGATAAAGTGAACAGGTCAACACCAAGTTCTTGCGCATCGCAGGGTAAATAGTTTACTGCCTGGACTGCATCAGTGTGAAAATAGATTTTTTGCTTCCTGCCCTGGTTCATCTTTTTGAGCAAAGCGCCAATTTGAGCAATTGGCTGGATTGCGCCAATTTCATTGTTAGCATACATTATTGAAACCAAAATAGTGTTTTCCTTGATTGCTTTCTCAACATCCTCAACTTTGACAACCCCTTCCCTGCCTACTGGCAAATAAGTAACTTCAACTCCTTGCTTTTCTAATTTCTCGCAGGACTCAATAACAGCGTGATGCTCAATTTGGCTGGTAATAATATGCGGTTTAATGCCTTTAGCTTGAGCTGCCCTGACAATACCGAAAATAGCTAAGTTATCGCTTTCAGTAGCGCTACCCGTAAAAACAATCTCACTGGGCTGACAATTTAAAAAACCAGCCACTTGTTCTCTGGCTTTGTCAATTGCTTCTCTGCCTCTCTGACCCAAGGAATAAATAGAAGAGGCATTGCCGTATTCTTCTTTAAGATAGGGCAACATTGCCTCTAGCGCTTCTGGGTCAATTTGAGTTGTCGCTGCATTGTCCAAGTATATCTTTTCCATAGGTATTCTTTTTATACCACATTTTCTTGTAATAAAAAAGGCGGCTTTTGACAAACCGCCTTGAGAATATGGGAAGAAAGCTAAATATTGGCTTCTTCCTCTTCTTTTTCTTCCTCTTTTTTGAAACTTTCAAGAGCTTCGTCTTCGTCATTGTACTTTTCAAAAATCTGGTATAGCTTTGTTATAACTAACAAATACTGAATGCTTTGCCCTGCATTTAACAAGATTAATCTTTTTTCCTTTCTAGCCATCTCGGTATAAACCCCTGTGATCATACCAAGGCCAACGCTATCCAGCATCGGAACTTCTTCCAAATTCATGATGATGCCATTACAGTCATCGCCAAATATTTCCTGCATGACATTATTAAGCTCAAACCTAGCATTGCCAATAATCTCGCCAACAATATCCAAAATCGTTATTCCGTCACGATATCTAGTTGAAACTTCCATCTTATTCTCCTTTCTCCTCTTTGTCTTGCCAATGACGATCCTTGAAAACTCTCTGCTTTGTTGTAGTGCCTGACTGATCAAGAACAGAATATTCGGGATTGGCTTTGACAAGAATAGAAGTAGCAGATAAAAAGAAAAATCCCTCTTTTTCCATTGCGCCTTCCCACTGCCTCACATTCTCTGGAAGCAGAGAAGATGCGACATGACTATAAGTCACCCTTACCTGATACTCCTGATTATATTGAGGGCGATAATGCCAAATCAATATATCTAAAAAAATGTTAGAAATATTAAGGTGGCCAAATGGAGGAATGGTTTCAGTCATTTCCTGCATTCTAGGTTCATCAAGCAAGTGTACTGGCTCTCCATCAACGCTAAGGGTGGCAAACTGCGGTTGATAGGGTGGTACTGGCACTAATAGAAAATCGTCTGTCAAGTTAATGATTGTCATATTCAACAGTCTAGGACACTCAACGTCTTCCGCTACAATAGACACTTCGATTTCTTGGTCCTGCCAAGATGTGGGAAAAAAACTTTTTTCTTTAGAGCAATTCTGCAAAAAAGATACTAAAACAAAACAAATGGTAATTGCTATAATAAGCACAACAACTTTCTTCATTGCTAATCTCCTTTCATATATTAAGTATTGTAAGAACTAAAAAAGAACTTGTATTCTTTTTACTCTTTTTTTCAAAGATTGTCAACAATAAAAAACAAACTCACCTTTTTAGAAAAGGTGAGCCTGCTTTTTCTCTTTAGATCTAAAATCTAACTTTTAGAACCTGATTTTTTGGCTCCGCCGGCAACCAACAAAGGCACAAGCAAAATAACAAGGTAGCCGACTATAACATTCCATTGAGTTAAAAGCTCCCAGCCAGTGAACCTAACGCAAACAACCATATCCAGTATCAAGACAATAATCAGCCAGACAATGCTGTATTGAAGCATTTCCTTGGCTGAACCAACCCCTAAGTTCTTAGCCAATAATAGGGTAATCAAGACAAGTGCCAACAAAGTGGATGCCTTAACCAAAGTGCTTTCTGCCCCTACATCAAAAGCAATAAAGCCAGAAATAACGACAAAAGCAACTGCCCAGATTAAAGCGCCAAAACCAATGAGTTTAATGATATTCATATTTTATTAAAGCTCTACTCCGCAAGAGGCGCAAAATTTGTCGCTTGTTTCAATTTTAGCGCCGCATTGGTCGCAGAACTTTTTGGCTTGTTTTTGTTTAGCTATTTTCGGCAATTTACTGCCACAACCCGAGCAGAACTTATCATTGCCTTCAATTTCAGCGCCGCACTTGGGACAAAAACTAACTGATGTCACTGCTGCCCCTGTCTTGTCTTCTTTGCTTGGCCTCTGCTCTATTCTTTTCTTATCTTCTTTTTTTTCTTTTTCTTCTTTGGCTGGCTTCTGCGCTCCTCCTTCCAGAACAGCGCCTTCGCTAAAACCTAGGATGCCGACTACCACTAAATTAGCAACGGGCAGCAGCATTAAAATACCGAACCAGCCCGGCTTATTCAATCTTTTGGCAGTTGAACCCCAAACTACTGGAACAGCCACAAAATTAACAAAAGGCAAAGCCATTAGGAAAATCCATAACAAGGGCTTGCCTGAAACCTTCCAAGAAAGATAGAAGTTCAAGACTGGCACCCAAGCCATCCAAGGATAAGGAGTGTTTGTTTTTTTGGCGATGCGCATCAAGCTTAAAGCCAAAAAAACATAAATGCCAATGCCAAAGATGAAAACAAAAAAAGGATTGTTAAAAAAGCCAAAGCCAAATCTTTGAGCAAAACCGAAAACCTGCATAGAATTGATTATTTAGCAAACAAAATACTATTTCGACCTTTATTAATTAATACTTAAAAGCTCTACTTCAAAGATAAGAACGGCATTGGGCGGAATTGGTCCGCCAGGCGTGCCTGTTGCCCCATAACCAAGCTCCGGGCTAATGGTTAGTTTTCTTTTCTCCCCAGCTTTCATACCGAGCAATCCTAAATCCCAACCCTGAATAACCATACCTGCTCCTAATTTAAACTGAAAAGGCGCTCCCATATCTACACTAGAATCAAACTTTGCGCCGTCTTCCAAAAAACCAGTATAATGAACTGAAACCTCATCATTGTTTTGGGCTGCTGGACCTTGGCCTTGGGCTATAACTTCAATAATTAACCCTTCAACTGAAGAAATGTTTGTCATTTGTTTGGGCAGCCACCAGTACTGATAAAGCAAAACAGCAACAGCAGCGAGCAAAAAGAAAATGATAAAATTCAAGAGATACTTTGACATATTCTGTTTTTGATAAAAAGCTTTCTACTGGCCTGACTTAAGCTTCTTCAATCTTCTAACATTCCAATAAATGCCGGCAGCTCCAACAACCAAAGCGATAATCCCCCAAACCCATTCCTGTAAAATCAAACTGGCAATACCGATAATAACAGCAATAATGCCGCCAACCATTGCATAGTAAACTTTAAATTTAGCAAGACTCATAAATTGCTTGAATTAATATTTAATAACCAAGACCTTTGCTTTATTTATTATACCACTTTTAAAAGTAAACAACCTGTGGAGAACAAAAAATCCTCCGAGATATACTATCTCGGAGGATTAAGTTTTATTCTTCATTTTTTATTTTAACCTTAATACTCAACAAACTGTTTGGCTGGCTGCTCCAGCGAAGTAACTTCTGCTGAATCAATAAACATGCGCAATCTATACCTGTTCCTTATCCCGGCCCTCCAGGCAACACACGATGCAGCTTGGTTAGCGCTGAAAGTCCATGTTTCTCCTTCAAGCCAACCAGCGTTCTGGTCATGGCCACGTACATGATAGCGCTTTTTCTTTTTCTTTACTCGACTAGCCAATCAAATCACTCCTTTCCGCTAAAAAAATTAAAAAAGAACAGATAAATAATACCATTTTAATTATACCGCAAAATTAGAAGTTTGTCAAAAAAACAACAACTAAAAAGACCAACCTCAAAAAAGGCGGTCTTTTTGTCCTCTCAAAATAGCTTACTCAAAGTCAAACAATTCAGGCACTTTTTCTTCCCAGCCAGGCAGAATCGTGCCAAAATCTCGGCCATACCAAGTGTTATCCAGCTTCTCTAAAATCACTCCAGCTGGGTCAGTTTCATTATTACGGGGCTGAATGTTAACCAAGGCCCACTTATCTAATTGATTTACAATCTCCACGTCATATTCAAAATCAGCTCTGGGAAATCGTTCAACATAGCTGCGAGCTGCCTGCATTATTCTTTCTCTTTCAGCCTGCGCCTGAGCTTGGGCTTCTTCCTCTAATTGAATCTTCTCGGCTCTCCATTGATAACCATAATAGCCGCCAACTAATACAGCTAATATCACGATAATAATTGAAATAATTATTGCTTTGCTCATATAAATAATTTAAGAATTAAAGTTCCAACCTTTACTCTATTCTAACAAAAAGCTCGCCGAATGGCGAGCTTAAAACTTCAGGCAGTAATATGGGTCAAGGCAGTTAAGGCCCTTTTGTTGACCATCCCAGTCATTCTCTAGATAGAGACTTTGAGGGTCTTTGAGCAGAACTTTTAAAATATAGTTTCCGGCTTGATTAAAATCAAGATAATCATATCTCTCTGGTTCTTCTGGAAAAGAAGCTAAATATTTCCCTTGCTCCATTTCCGCCATCAGTTCCTGCCATCTATCTTGAGCATTACTGCTATTCACTTGGGGAAAACTATTATGCTCTAAATGATAAATCTGCAAGGCAGTAGTCAACTGCCTTAAGTTGGCAATACTCTGGACATCGTATGCCTGATTGATAATGTCATCGGCTTTAACTGAAATGCCGCCAATTAAAACAGAGGCGGTTGAAATAACAATTAGAAGCTCAATTATTGAAAAACCAGCTTGTTTAGTCATAAGTTTTAATTATCCCTAAGATTAGTCCTCGAAACTTAACCTGTCAACCCCCAAAACAAAAGAACCCTTTTTAAGGGGCTCTTTTGTTTTAGACCTACTTAACCGATTTACTGATTAAAGTTTTGGTCTGGACCGCCAAAAGATCTTTTCTCCATTGGTCTAGCCTCGTTGACAATGATTTTTCTGCCTTCAAATTCTGTCTCATTGAACATTTCCACGGCCTTTTTAGCTTCGTCATCTGTTGACATTTCAACAAAGCCGAAACCTTTTGACCTGCCGGAAATCTTATCAGTGATAATAATAGCAGACTCCACACTGCCAGCTTGAGAGAAATGATCTTTCAAGGTGTCCTCAGTTGTGTCGTAGGAAAGACTTCCTACGTAAAGTTTCTTGTTCATCTTATTTAATTCTTTTTTGTCTCTTACTGCTTTAAAGCAGTCGAGACACGACCTACTCCTTACTTTTTCACAAAACGGAGGCAAAGTCCTTTTGTCAAAAAAGACGCTGTCTCCGTTTCGCAAAATTTGAAGAGCCACTAACTATTAACAGTATAATCTAAAAAAACATCTATGTCAACCCTTCACCCAAGTTTTGGGTGAAGGGTCAACCCCTTCAGACAAATACAGACTAATTATTAGCCGTCAACTTAAAAACAGTCCGGGCGATTTGGTGGTTAATTTCGTTCTGGAGGTCTTGAAACAAGCGGTGGCTTTCTGTTTTGTATTCAATCAAAGGGTCTTTGCCGCCGTAAGCGCGCAGACGAACCGAATCCTTTAAACTGTCCAAAGTGTAAAGATGCTCTGACCAGAACATATCAGTTGTTTTTAAGACAGCAAACCTTAAAATCTTAATAATATTCTCTTTGCCTTCTTTTTCTTCTTTTCCTTTGAAAATCTTTTCAGCTAGTTCAAATAAAACCGGCTTGACTAAAGAAACCCCTTGCGCCAAAGGCAAAATAGTTTTAATTGCCTCTTTTTGCTCTGGCCCGCCAAAATCAAGTATTTTCTCAATCTCTTCTTTAACAATAGCCAAGACAAATTCTTTGAGCTGGTCGTAGTTCATTTGTGAAACATCATTACGTTGGTTGTAAATCCTCTGACGATGCTTGGCAATAACATCATCATATTCAAGAACATGTTTGCGCAAATCAAAATGCATACCCTCTACTTTGCTCTGGGCTTTTTCCAAGGCGCTGGAGATAATGCCTGCTTCAATTGGCTGGTCTTCAGGCACTTTCAGACGGCTCATTAATGTTTTCATTCTGTCACCGCCAAATATCCTCATTAGCTCATCCTCTAAAGAAACAAAGAATTGGGAACTGCCTGGGTCGCCCTGACGACCTGACCTGCCCCGTAATTGATTGTCAATTCTACGCGCCTCATGACGCGCAGTGCCAATAACATGAAGACCGCCTAATTGTTTTACTTTTTCTATCTGTTCTTGAACAGATGGATTGCCTCCCAGAATAATATCCACTCCCCTACCAGCCATATTAGTCGCTACTGTAACTGCTCCTAATTTGCCAGCTTGGGCAATAATAGCGCCTTCTTTTTGATGGTTCTTGGCATTAAGAATCTGATGGCTAATGCCTTCTCTCTCCAACAGTTTGCCTAAGTATTCATTTCTCTCAACTGACCGGGTGCCAACTAGTACTGGTTGGCCCTTTTCGTTGTGTTCTTTTATCGACCTGACAATTGCTCTGAACTTTGCTTTTTCTGTTTGATAAATCTTATCAGCCATGTTCTGACGCTGAAGCGGTTTATTGGTTGGCACGGCAATCACCCCCAAACCATAAACCTTGTCAAACTCTTCAGCTGAAGTCAAAGCTGTGCCAGTCATCCCTGCCAGCTTCTCATATTGCTTAAAATAGTTCTGAAAAGTAATTGTCGCTAAAGTTCTTGACTCTGCCTGGACATCAACTCTTTCCTTGGCTTCAACTGCCTGGTGCAGACCACCTGACCATCTTCTGCCCGGCATTAACCGACCAGTGAACTCATCAATGATAATTACTTTGCCTTCTTTAACAATGTAGTCGCGGTCTTTTTTGAAAAAGACCATTGCCCGCAGAGCTTGTTCTAAATGGTGCAAATACCTAATGCCTTTTTCATTGTAAATATCGCCTAGCCCTAATATCTTTTCTATCTTGTCAATCCCCTCTTCTGTTAAAGAAGCTGCTTTTAATTTCTCATCAACGGTAAAATCATCCTCTTGCTTTAATTGAGGAATAAAACGGGCAAACTCTTGATAATCTTTAGAAGATTCAAGGTCAGGCTGGGATATAATTAAAGGGGTTCTTGCTTCATCAATTAAAATAGAGTCAATTTCATCAACAATGGCATAATAAAAACCACGCTGGACCTTGTCAACTTCAGCCATTGCCATATTGTCTCTTAAAAAGTCAAAGCCAAACTCATTATTCGTGCCGTAAGTAATATCAGCAGAATAGACCTCTTGCCTGCCGGCTGGTCTTAAATAGCTTTCAAACACTTCGAAGCCGCCTTTCAAATCCCGTTCTTCATCTCTCTGGCTGTTCTCTGCCTGATAATCAGGGTCATAAACAAAAGCAGTTTGATGGGCAACACAACCAACTGACAAGCCAAGCAAATGGTAAATCTGGCCCATCCAAACGGCATCTCTTTTAGCTAAATAGTCATTGACCGTCACAACATGAGCGCCTTTGCCAGCCAAAGCATTAAGATAAATAGGCAGGGTGGCAGCCAAGGTTTTGCCCTCGCCTGTCTTCATTTCAGCAATCTTTCCTTGATGCAGAACAATACCGCCAATCAACTGAACATCATAATGCCGCTGTTCTAAAGTGCGCTTACTAGCTTCTCTGACCAAGGCAAAGCCCTCGACTAAAATATCATCCAAGCTCTCTCCATCGCCCAATCGTTTCTTAAACTCGCTTGTTTTCTCTTGAAACTGTTCATTAGAAAACTGCTTGAATTGTTCTTCAAGCTTATTAATCTCTTCAACCTTTTCTTCTGCTTGCTTCAAAAACTTCTCATTAGGGTCGCCGAATATTTTAGATATAAAACTCATAATTGGTTAATTAATTTAACTTTAGCTAAGCCATCTTTATTGGCTAAGTATTCTTTAAGAACTCTGGGCCATTTCTTGATAAGCTCAACAATATGTTCTCCTCTGCAGTCTTTGAAGAAATAGAGTTTACCTTCTGTTAAATCCTGTGCTTGGCCTTCTAATCTCTCACCTTTTTCTAATCTGGCTAGAACTTGAGAAAGTAGTCGTGTGCCAGCAATAATTGTTTTGTTGCCAATGGAATGAGGAGTATCTTCTGAAGTAATCTCTGGTTGAACCTGTCCAATAACTTTGCCAGAATCAATGCCTTTGTCAATATAGTGGATGGTTGCTCCGACATATTGCGGCTCTTCATTATAAAGAGGCCAGAAATTAGTGCCTGAACCGCGGTAATAGGGAGAAAGACCTAAGTGCATATTAATAATTCTTTTAGAACCAAGCGAATCAATCAATTCTTCTTTTAAAATAGAGCTGCCAAAAACAGCCATAAAATCCGGCTACCACTCCCCCATCTTATCCAAGACAAACCTTTCATTTAATTGACCGCCTTCAATTTGCAATATCTTGTCTTCGGGCAAATCAACTTTTCCATTCTCGGCAAAGTAGCTCTGCTCGCTGGCTGTTCTTTGTTTAAAATAATTCTGCACCTGCTCTTGATATTCTCCCCAGTCTTTTTTCAAAGGGTCTCTCTTTTTCTCTTCAATAATAACCCCAACCACATTATGATTAGCAACAAGGTGGTTAATAAAAAAGTTATGGCACAGCTGGTTACTGCTCAAAATAACTATTCTTTTAGATAATGTATTGCTGGACATTGTTCTTAATATTATCAATAGTATCCCCCTTATAAACCGAAAACCTTTCTATGCAATATGGATCAAACTCTTGCTCGCCTCCAAACTTATGATAAGCGTTCAAAGCATAATTAAAGCCGGCTTTCTTTAATGCCCGGGTCCAGTTAGCAAAATCAAACTGCTCTTTGTCAGCGCCATAGGGATAAGCAAAGACATCAACTGGCTGGCCGCTAATCTCTTCTAAAATCTTCTTTGAGCCAACTACTTCTCTCTGCCATTCTGTTTGGCTGGGATTTGAACGGCTAAAAAAAAGATGGCTGTGGCTGTGCGAGGCAATAGTCTGCCCCTCTTGGGCTAACTGAATAAGCTCTTTTTTGGTTAAATGCGTTTGCTCTAAAATGTCTGGCTCTTGTTTCTTTAAAACATTCTGAAAAATAGCTTGGAGCGCTATTTCGGTTGAAGCCAGGGGCAGCTGTTCAAAAAGAATTTGCTTCACCTTGTTGTAAAAAGGATAAAGCTCAAGCTTTTCTAGAGCTGGGGAAAAATAGTCGCTGAATTGAAGACCAGTCAGAGGAAAATATTGTTTTAAGAATTGATAAAACTGCCTGATACTATATTTAGCAGCGGTTAAATGAACCACTTGAGCTAAAGGCATTTTATCTTCAAATAAACAAGTTGGAATTGAAAACAAGGCTTTGAGCTTTCTTTCAGCCAAGTAAGGAGCAGCCAAACGGCTGTGCTCAGCTAAGCCATCGTCAAAGCAAATTACTGAAGATTGTTTAGGCAAATCAGCTCTGCCTTTTAAAAAATCAGCTATTTGTCCAAAGCTAACTGGTGGAAAGTTCTTTATTAAAAAATCAAGTTGTTTTTTAAAGTCATCAAAGCTAGGTCCCCACATTCTCCGTTTATCATCTTGCTCGTTTAGATAATGATAAGTTAGGAAAATGACTTTGTGCTCTCCTTGGAAAGTCATAGAATAATAATTTCTTCTTCAAGCTGAACATCAAACTTATCTTTGACTCGTTTCTTGATTAACTCAATAAGTTCTAAGACATCACTGGCTCTGGCCTCGCCCAAATTAACAATACAATTGCAATGCTTTTCTGCAATCTTGGCTCTGCCTATCTGCTTGCCCTTTAAGCCGCTTTGCTCAATCAGCTCGCCAGCTGACATATCTGGCGGGTTTTGGAAAATAGAGCCAGCTGAAGCAAACTCCATTGGATGATGCCCTTGACGATATTCTAAAACCCTCTCTACCTCCTTAACTACTTCTTTTGGTTCTCTTTGTTCTAATTTTAAAACAGCTGACAAAATAATTAAATTTCTATTTTTTTTAAAAATACTTTGCTTGTAGCCAAACTGACAGTCAGTAAAGGATAAAGTTTTAATCTTTTCCTCTTCTGCGTCAAAAACTTCTACCTGTTCGACAATATCAGCTATTTTCTGATTAAAAGCGCCAGCATTCATGAATAAAGCGCCGCCCAAAACAGCCCTGGGAATACCAGCTACCCATTCCATTCCTGACAACCCCTCTTTCAAACAAAACTCCACCAGTTTACCTAACTTAGTCCCTGCCTCAACACTCATTTTATGACCTTGCAGCTCGCATCCTTCATTTTCAAGTTTAATAATTAAACCATCAAACCCTTCATCTCTGACAAGTAAGTTGCTGCCACCGCCTAAAACAAAAAAAGGCACTCCCTTGTTTTTTGCCCATTGAACTGCCTCAATTAACTCTTGCTTACTTTTGACCTGCCAGAAATACTTTGCTTTGCCTCCAATGCCAAAAGTAGTGTAGTCTTTTAGTAAAATGTCTTGTTGCATTTTCAAAAATGGGCCGGGAGGGTAAAACCTCCAGACTAAGTCTTTAATGAGGACCAGCTCCCGACCCAATTACATTGTACCCCAAGCCATACCCCAAGTCAATAAAAAGTAATAAAAAAGGATAGACAATCTGTCTATCCTTTGACTAGCTATCAAAGTTTAACCCCGATAGTTATTCCGAGCCAACCACTTTCTCAATGTGGTCAGCCATTATCCTAACTGCAGCGCCTCTTTCTGACGGTTTTGGAAAAACCTTTTCCTGATTTTGCCTCATAATCTTCATCTCTTCAGTGAGCCTTCCAAAGGGACCTCCTAAATAAGCATTCATCCAATCAGCAAGAGTGGTAGGATAGCTACAGACGGCCTTAGAAACGCCTTTCTGACAGAGTTTCCACTCACGGGCACCGGTAACCTTTTCCATTCTGGCTAAGGCAATCTCGCTGAAAAAGTCGATAACTGGAATCCTTTGGATGGCTGCGGCAACTCCAATAGTGGAAGCTGATTGCACTACCAAGTCAACGCCTGGCAGAATGTCCAAAGTAGATGTTTCCGCAACTTGCAACGGGACAGAGCTAAGTTCAACTAGCTCTTTGTAAAGCTCGACTGGATTAGGATCTTTTGGGTGTAAAGATAGAATAACTCTTTTTTGTCCAACTAATTGCCTTACAGCACCGATAACAGCGCCAAAGTGAAGAATATTTACTGCCAGCGATTTACCTCCAGGGCAAAGGATTAGATGCTCGCGCAAAATCACCTTCAGTTCTGTTCTTACCTCCTCGCGTGTTTTCTCGGGAAAAGCAAATTCTTCCCATTCAGGATTGCCCGAAACGACAATATCAACATTTGGAAATAATGTCTTCGCATTTCTAGCTTCTTCTTGATTGACAACAAAAACAAAGCTAGCTAACCCTTGTAAAGCTTTGGACATAAACCATGGCCGATTGACTACACCGAAAGTGTCAGCGTAGAAACCAAAAGGAATCCCTCCGGCTACCGCCTCTTCAGCTGCGGCTATTTCTGCCGTGGCAAGTTCCGACGAAGAAGACATCCCACAAACAAGAATATCGCAGTCCCTCACTGCACTTATAGCTCCCAGAATCTGTCCTGTAGTTGGCGGACCCTTACCGCCCAGAACTAATTGAACTTGAAGTCCTTTCTCACCCAATGCGTCAGCCAAAAACGGATGAAAAGCTTTTTGCGGAGCAAAATCTTGAGCAACCAATAAAACTCTCTTCGCCAATGAACTCACCTCCAAATTAAAAAAAGAACAATGATTCCTTCAAACCCCGTTGGTTTGACTTCAAGCAAACTCTAACACAGAAACTTGTTTTTGTAAAGCAAAAATCCTCCCCGAAAGAAGAATTTTTGCCGACTTAATTGGAGATATTGTTCCGAAGAACAATAGATCCTCATCAACTGTATCTTAGCAAATTAAGCGCTTCTTGTCAAGAGCAAATTTCAAAAAACTTCTAATTTGTTAATCTCTTCAAGTTGAGCTGGCGATAAAATACTATGCTCTTTTAAGGCGCCTATCATTATCTGCTACATTTTTTGTTCTTTTTTCTTTTGATGATAACTAACAGCTTTTTCTGTCATCAATGTTTCAATATCCTTCAATATTTTATCTGTAACCGTCAAAAGCTCATCAAATCTTTTCTCCATTTCAGTTCTAAACTCTTTTATGCTTTCTTGATTAGCAAAAATCATTTCCAGTAATTGATTAAACCTTTTTTCCATTTTAGCTTCCAACTCACCTAAGTTTTCTTTGGTAGCAAAAGTTGCTTCCATCGCTGGAATCAAAACTTCATGGACATCTTTAATTGTAAATGGTTTTTCAAAACTATCAGACATATGGTTTAAAATAGCATAGACCATCAATCCCGGTCAAGCAGCTTTAATAGATTCTGGAAAAGCATTGCGACAAGGATAGGGCCTGTGCCTTTAGGGGTTGGCGTGAAAAGTTTGGCTTTCTCTGCTCCTTTTTGCTCAAAGTCGCCAAAGATTCTGTTTTCTCTGAAATCATAACCAAAATCAATTACTACTACTCCTTGCTTGAGCCAAGCAGCTGGCACTAGATTAGCTTTGCCAACACCAGAAATTAAAATATCAGTTGTTTTAATTCTGTTTTCTCTGTCTTCTGCCGAGCTATTCTCGTCAACCAAGAAAAAATCCACCGCTTGACTACTAAGCCACTCCCCTATTGGCTTACCTGTTAATCTGCCAAAACCAACCAAGGTAATTTTAGATTGACGATAATCTACTTGGTATTTGTCAAAAATCAGCTTGACCACCTCAACAGCTGGCGCTAAAACAAGGCTGCGAGAAGATAAAGCATCAATATCTTTTTGCGGGCTAATCTCTTTAGTAATTTCTTCCAGCCCAAAACCAGCTGGCAAAGGAAGCTGTAAGATAATTGCTTTAATTGCTGAATTATTGTTCAACTCTTTAATCTTTTCTCCCAAGCGCTCTTGCTCAATATTGAGGGGCAAATGACAAATGATTATTTCAATGCCAAGCTTTTCGGCTGTTTTACGCTTTTGTTTTAAAAAAGAAAAACTAGCAGGGTTGTCCCCTACCACAAAAGCAGCTATCTTTACTTTGCCAAACTTAACAAACTCTTTTTCCAGCCGGCTTAAAACCTCTTTTGCTATTTTCCGACCATCAATAATCATAAGGCAAAGGAAAATGTTGAGTTAATTTCTTAACTTCCTCAAGAATTTGGGCTGGCTCTTGTTTTTTGCTTATGACCCGGTCAATCCACTCCCCTATTTGTTCAGCTTCTTTCTCTTTCATTCCGCGGAAAGTAATTGAAGGAGTGCCTGGCCTTAAGCCTGAAGGATTAAACGGGCTTTGATCGCTAGGAATAGAGTTTCGGTTAACAATAATGCCTGCCTTTTCCAGTAAGTCTTGGGCTTCTCTGCCAGAAATCTCTTTATTTCTCAAATCAACCAACATTAAATGAGTTGCTGTGCCATTGCCTACTAACTTAAAACCTGTTTCTATTAGTTTACCTGCCAAAGCTTTGCTGTTTCTGATTATCTGGCCTTGAATCTCTCTGAACTGCTCACTTAAAGCAATTTTCAAAGCTGCAGCCAGAGCAGCAATCTTGTTATTATGCGGTCCTCCTTGAATACCAGGAAAGACCGAACGATTAATCTTTTCTGCTAGTTCCTTCTTGAAAAAGATAATGGCTGCCCTCGGACCATTCAAAGTTTTATGAGTAGTGGTCATGACCACATCTGCATAAGGAAAAGGCGAAGGATGAAGGCCAGCAGCGATTAAGCCGGCAATGTGGGAAATGTCAGCTAAATGATAACTACCTGCTTCTTGGGCAATACGGCCAAACTGGCCAAAATCAACCTGATGAGGATAAGCAGTAAAACCAGAAACAATTATCTTGGGTTTAGCCTCTTGAGCCAGCTTGCTCACTTCTTCAAAATCAATCAAACCATCCTCGCCCACCCCATACTGGACTGATTTAAAAACCTGGCCTGACAAATGCGCCTTATGGCCATGAGAAAGATGGCCACCAGCAAAAAGATTCATTCCCATAATTGTTTCCCCTGGCTCTAATAGGGCAAAATAAATAGCTAAGTTGGCTGGGGCGCCTGACAATGATTGAACATTAACCTGCCAATCATCTCCTAAAGCAAAAACCTGCCTAGCTCTTTGCTGGGCAAGCTTTTCTATCTGGTCAATGTATTGATTGCCTGGGTAATATCTCCTGCCTGCTTCACCTTCTGAATATTTATTACTCAAAGAAGAAGCAAGGGCTTCCAGAACAGCTGGAGGAACGAGACATTCTGAAGGAATTAAATCAATTGTTTCCTGCTGCCTTTTTGTTTCAAGTTCAATAAGCTTGGTTAATTGAGAATCAATTTTTTTTAAGTTTTGAAGCATAAGACAAGCTTTTTAATCCCAATCAATCATTGCTTCCAGTTCTGCCTGCCAGCTAGGGTCTATTTCAACTGCCCGAGCAATAATCTCCCTGGCTTTCTCTGTATTCTTTGTTGCCCTAGCTATTTGCAAAGCAACTAAATGAGACTGAAACCATCTTGGCTCCAACTCAATCGCTTTTTGGGCACTAATAAGCGCTCCTGCAAACTTCTGCTGATAAAGCTGGGCTTGAGCTAAAGCCCAATAGCCCTGCTGATTAGTTGGTGACAAAACAACTGCCTGCTGAGCTGCTTCTTCGGCCTGGACTGACTTACTTCTATCAAAGAAAAAATAGACATTGTAAAGATGGGCAATACGCAGGGCTGAACGAAAGTCCAAAGGAGACTCAACAAGATTATCTTTAACCGCCCCAATAGCTGCTTCCAGCTCCTGAACAATGCCTTCTAGATTAAGCTTTTCTAGGTCCTCGTTCCTATCAAGCACTTCTTGCATAGTGTTTTGAGTATTGTTAGCTAAAAACTCTCTTATCTGAAATTTGCCCAAGGGCGAAGTGTTAAAGGCCTTATCATAGAATTCAAGTCTTTCTTCAATAGTACCTGCTTTAAGAGCTTCAATAACAAACTTGCTTGCGCGCAAAGGTTGGATGATAAACTGGAAAAAGCTAAAGCAGAAAATGACTAAAAGCAAACCAAGAGCCCACTGCTGCTTGCCTGCTTTGAGTTCTTCGCCTGATGAGGAAGGCAAGGATTCTTCTTTTCTGGTCGCTGAAATGATAAAACTCAAAACAATGAAAAACATTAAATAGCTTGAAACCATATCAAAAACAGTCAAATTCTGAACTAAGTAGGCAATAAGGGTAATAAAAGGTATAGCAAAAGCCCAAAAGCTAATTCGTTTCTTTAAATAGTTTTTCCACAAAGCAAAAAAAGTGGCAACAAACAAAGCAAGATAAGCCAGAAATCCAAGAATACCTGAAGTAACCAAACTGTCAAAGATAATATTATGAGCCCGGTCAAACCAAATCTCACTGCCACACTCTGACATAAACATACAAGGGTTAAAGTACTTCATAAAGGCAAACTCATAGTTTTCCGGACCCCAACCCAACAAAGGTCTTTCCTTAAAACCTTTCCAGGCTTTTTCCCAAACAACTAAACGAGAGTTGGTTGCCTTTTCAATAAATGTTTCACGGACAAAACTGCCTTCTTGGAAAATGAATAGCACGGTTACTAAAAAAACAACTACCGACAATATTAAAAGGATTCTGCCTAAGATGCGAAGTTGGCGCTTTTTAGGCACAAAACCCAAATAGAGAAAGCCAAGCAGAACCAAGCCGCCGACGATAGAAAAAGTGGCTGCCCGAGCGCCTGCAATATAGACAGTGATTAATAAAAGGAGGGCAATTGCGGCAAAAGTAATTTTGAGATAAAAATTTTTCTTTTTGAAAAAAAGGTAAACGGCCCAAAAGAAATTAAACAAAAGATAGGTGCCCATAAAAGAAGTATTGCCTAAAGTGGCTCCGCCTCTAGTTGAACCTCCCTGACTAAAAAGCGACATAATGGCAGCAATGCCAGCTACTGCCAATGAAACCATAAAGAGTTTCTGCCAATCCTTGTCTTTTTTAAAAACAGAGGAAACAGCCAATAAAAAGCCGGCCAAATGAAACCACATTAAAAGACCGGTTACTCTCTCAAACTTAGACCAGAAAGAATAGGAAAAGTTAACGCCAAAAATAGCGCTTAAAATTAAAACTCCTAAGAAAATCCCCAGAGTCAGCACAAGGGCATTAAGCTTGGGCCGGTATTTTTTAGAAACAAAAAGCAACCCTAGCCAGCTGAAGATAATCACTTCAGCCAAGCCCATAAAATATAAGCTCTTAGGACCAACAAAAGGAAAGAAAAAAGAAGAACTGACAACCAAAGGTGTAAACAAAGCTAAGTAAACGCCATACCTGACAATCCAAAGCAAAACCTTGGCAATGCCTGTTTCTTTTTCTTCAGGCAAAACTTGCCTGCCTTGCTTCAAACCCTTTTCTTTTTGCCTTCTTTCTTTTTTAGCTCTAGATTTTTTACCCATCGCCTTTATTCTACTGATTCCCTTTCTAATTGCAACCTTGCAAACAATTAAGCTTTCTCCTTGGTTTCTTTTCTAATGACTGTCCAGTGAAAAAGATAAAGAGGCAGGCCAATAAGGATAAAAGAAAAAGCTCTAGCAGCATCTTTCTGACGGCGCTCTGCGCGGTAATCAGTTTCTGTTTGATAAGTCTGCCAAACCTGATAATCAGCCAGCCAGCTTTCCATTTGGATTTGCTGGTCTTCGGTTAGCTCGCATTTCTCCTGGCACTTTTCAATAGCCGAAACAAAATCCTCGTCAGTTATTGTTTTTTCCGGTCCGATACGAACTACTGACAAAGATGGCCGGTCAACATACGCTGGGTCTGCTTGCTTGAAAACAAACATTTTCAAACCCAGATTAACCAGCATCACAAAACCAATAACAAGCAAAGTCAAACCAACTAAAGCAAAAAGATAAAGATAAATTGTTCTGATTAAAGAACCTTTTTTCATGATTTCATAGATTAAAAAATGACCTTTCTTCTTTTCTATTCTAGCAAAAAAGACTGGGCTTTCCCAGTCTTTTCATTATCATTATTTTCATTTCCACGCCCTGTACAGCTTATCTGCATATGTTTCCTCAAAGAATCTGTGAAAGAAATGGATAAAAACTAGGGTGAACACCTCAAGAATAACTGTTGAAATGCCAGCTACAATCTTGCTTCCAGATGCAAGATACATACCTGCAAAGGTAGAGACAAAAACTAACAAATAAAGAATGATTGTACGACGCATAATCTTTCTCCTTTTTTTAATGTTCAATTAGTATTTTGGAACTATTGAATTGACTCTAACAAAAAACCCAAAAAAATCAAGTTATCTAGAAATTGTAGCTCAAGAACCAAAGTGTCGCCATGGTTATTGACTAACTGCTTTCATTCTGGTAAGCTAAAATTAGAAATTACTCTAAAACAAGGGGGAAGTATAATGGATATTTGGATGTTTATGGTGACGCTATTTCTGACAATTTGTCTAATTCTCGCTATCAATAAAAAAACAAGAGCAAGAATTAAGGACAGCAGAACCATTCAGTTGCTGGGCTCATTACTGCTTTTTCTTGCTACGGCAGTGATTATCTGGAGTGGAGTAAGATCTCTATTTTCTCCCGAACCTTTTCTGTTTATTGGATGGATAGGTTTGGGCACTGGATGCTTCATCCTTTTATGCTTCTATCTGGGAGCATTCAAACATACCTTTGTCCCTAAATAGCGCAGAAAGTAAAAAAACTTAGCCCTTGCTTCAAAGCAAGGGCTTTCCATTTTTATCCGCTTAACTCACTACCACCTACCAGCTCAAATCCAATAACTGGACAAAACTGTTGTTTTTTAAGGGGTTTGGGGTTAGAATAAGATTGTATGGTTAGGAAAATCAGACAAGTTGTTTTAATTCTCGGGGACATGATCTTAGTTTATGCTTCGCTGTTTTTAACAGTCTTTTTTGGTTTTTGGGGCGAGTTTAGCTTTGAGGTCTTTTACCAACATCTCTTTCCTTTTTCTATACTCTATCTTTGCTGGCTGGTTATCTTTTATATCTTTGACCTTTATAACCTCAACATCTCAAGAGACAAGCTTTTGTTTTACCCCAGATTTATTGAAGCCTTGGCAACTAGTGGTATTATCGGCATTGCTTTTTTTTACCT
>SDBU01001058.1_pt1 | contig 40493 bp, 56 predicted proteins | sample 2277071 | NCBI WGS metagenome assembly SDBU01 (sample SAMN10397929, study PRJNA504765) | marine sediment metagenome | isolation source: marine sediment core GS08_GC12, 126 cmbsf | place: Arctic Ocean: Gakkel Ridge, Loki's castle | collected 2008 | reverse complement strand
CGACTTGTGTTTCGTTTTCGGGCATGCGTGCTCCCTTTCTACCCCAACCATACAACATGTTGCCACCGCGTGCAAGCGAATTCCAAAATAAACTTGCGGGACCGCGGGCGACCGATATGATAACAGGCCACCAGTTGCTCCCTCTCCTGGTGATACGACGGAAGGGCTCGGTTTCGGCCGGGCCCTTCTTACTGGACGATTTGCCTCCGACCTCAAAATGTTGTAGGTTGAAGGTGTCCGAATGCTGAGGTGTTCGGTCGCCGACCAGCATTTTAGCGGGAACATTCAACGTGTAGTGAGGCTTGACGCGAAAGGAGCCAGTATGCAGCCATTCGACCGGTAGACAGACAATGGAAATTGAACTTGAGGCCGGGGTGCTACGAAAGCATCCCGGCCTTTCTTATTTCAGAAATTCAGGATCGTCCCGCCGTAGGCTTGGCCGGAGTCCCCGGCAACAGTTCCGAATTGCAGCCTATACTCTTTCGCGTCCGCCAGATTCACGGCAGCAGCTCTGACTCGAACGTAGGTGGCGCTCGCTGTTGTTGCCTCAGATCCAGCAACCTCGGCGCCGTCGGTCTCGTTGTAGATCCGCATTCGGGCTGTGCCGGTCGCAGCCTTCATCATGCTTTCAGCGTAGAAGTCGGCTGACGACCTCCAGTTCGCGGACGTATGCAACCACAAACGATAGGGTGTACCGGCAGAGGTCCAGACGACAGCGTCCGCAGTAGTGAAGTCGCCTGTGACGAAACCCTGTGGCGCCACCTCTCGTTCGACGGGGGCCTCGTTGGCAAAAGTGGTGAACCATGATACATCGGCCGGTTCGCCGCCCGCACTATCGACGTCGCCCGCAAAATGGCCTTGCGGCACAACTTCAGATTCAACGGGAGCGGTGTCCGGGAACGTCGCAAACCACGACTGGTCGTCGGTGACAACCGCCGCGCCCGAGGTAAGGTCGGCAGCAAAGAATCCCTGCGGCCCCAATTCTCGTTCGGTCGCAGGTTGGTGCGGTAGCGTCGTGAACCACGATACATCGGTTGGCTCGCCGCCGGCACTGTGCAGGTCGGTAGCAAAGAAGCCGGACTCCGGAACCTGTCGTTCAACCGGCGATTCGTGGGCAAAGGTCGTGAACCAGGATACGTCCTCCGGCTGACCTGCCGCCGAATGTACATCGCCGACAAAGAGTCCCTCGGGAAGGAGCGTTGGAGCTTGAGGCGCTTCGTACGGCTGAAGGGTGAACCAGGAGACATCCGTCGAGGCGGCGACCAGCGATGTAAGGTCGTCAACAAATGCCTGATATTGGAGAGCATAGGCCACAGCAGAATCCTACTCGACTAGGTAGTCCACGTACTCTCTCAGGGCTTCTTCAAACCCCTTGCTGCCGAAGTATTGGACTTCGCTGGCGCAGAAGCCCCCGTCGTTCACCGCTATCTCCATAGCCTCACGGAACCGCTTCTTCAGATTCTCGGCGGTCCTGGTTTGATGTTCGGCCTTTTCCTGCAATCTGGCCATTGCCGTTGTCATGGAATGATAATCTCCCCGGTTGCCTGTATCCGGTGCATGGCCTTAAGTGCCTCCTGGCGCTGCGCTTTCAGGTAGTCCTGGTTCGTTTCCGACACAATCTGCAGCCCGTGCTCTTTGCGCAAGCACGTATCACACGCGGGCTTGCCGCATAACGGCCCCTTGTGATAGGTGCAAAAGTTTCGGCGCCTGCCACTGCCCGGCTGGACTGTCCACTGACATCCGCAATGAACACACTGAACGGTATCCCGCTCAACGGTACCCATGTCGGACACAACGATTATCGTTCCGTCTGGCCTCGCAGCCGTGTGACGGCGGTGAATCACGCTACTCCTCCCAAATCATCGTGCAGTTGTGGACCGCTGTGCCTGTAGCCGTCAGGGAGCGGAATCCCCAGCCCTCGGTAGCGACCTTATCGGCCTTGAACCCACGCCCGGGAGCGGCCACCCAACGGAATGTTGCCCGCTGATGCAGGGGGAGCACCAACAATATAGCTCCGATGGTGTTGGGTTCAGTCGTGTGCGTAACTTGGAATATCCCCAAAGCAGCCGGATCGCCCGGATCGAGCGGCTCTGGAGTGGATGCCGACCCAGTCCCATCGTCTACCGAGAAACGATAGAGGTCGAACAGTGTCGCCTGGTCGCCTGGCGTAACCCCACATCCGACCACCAGGTCTTGAAGCTCCGGCCGGACCGTCGTCGCCGACTGGTAAGTAGCCAGAGTCTCCGTCGCTTCTACCGCATTCGATCCTTGATCTGTGTATAGTCTGCCCACAATGATTCTCCTTTGTTAGTAGGCCAAGTCAGTAACTTATCACCCCACCCGGGTATGTGATGTCCGCCTGTACGATTGACACGACTGCGCCCTCGTCCTTTCGCTGCAACGCCCCAATGTCAATTTCCGACGTTCCAAGCGACGCCTTCGCCGCATCTATGCCGGCAGCATTCGCAGCGCTGTCACTCGCCAGCGTATAGTCATCGCCGGCCTCGTCCGTAAATCCCGGTGCCGCCGTGACCTTGAAGTCACCCTCAATCAAATTCGACGTATTAGATCCGTTGCTGTTGTAGAGGTTTCCCGCGACTATTGCTGACTCCCCGATACTCGTATTAACATCTATTCCTGTCGTCCAATCGTGAAGGATGTTGTTAACAAATACTTGCCGAACCGTCGAGCCCCCACCAGCAATACCGTTGCTTCCCGCATTCTCGCCATCCAAGGTGCAAGCGATGCAGATATTGGTGTCGCCTATCCCCTCTCCCGTCCCATTGTCATACACGAGGCAGGCGTACGCTATGCCGGAAGAGGACACGATCCCGTTGTTGGTATTGTTCCACGCCCGGCAGGCGATGAACGTACAGTCCAAGTCGCAATCAATCCCTCCGCTAGAATTTTCCTCGGCGTCGCACGCCTCGAAATGGCTGTCGTTGTCGCACTGGAATCCCCAACCGCCGTTGTTGAAGGCCCGACAGTTTTTGAACGTAATCACATCGGTAGTGTTCTGCACCATATCGAAGCCATGACTGTTAGCCAGCGTGGCTATGATGTTCTTGAACACATAATAACCATTGACGGAGCCCAAGCCACTAACGATAGCACTAGCCAGGCCGGTTGCATCCATCGTAATTTGTCCATTATCGCCAATAGAAGTAGTATATCCTTCAAGGACGATAGGTGTGCCCACCAAACCTGCCGTATCCATCGTGGCCTTTTCCGTATACGTCCCAGACGCCTTGATCCACGCTTGCGTCAGCGTATTCACCACTTCGTCCATAGCTTTATCGATAGTGAGCCACGGCCCATCCGACGATACAATATCTCCAGTAGCTAGATCGCCCGCCGCAAAGTCGTTCGCGTCCTGCACGCCAGGCAAGGTCGAAGTGGCTGCCAAAACGATATTATTAGCGGTGGATGACGTGACTTCATACAGCCCAGTCTGGGATACGCTGGTACCACTCTCGACGAAGATGACATCGCCCGTGGCAAACGTATACCCGTGACTAGACTGTGTCAGAGTCAGGGTCGACTCGGTCCAGGTGGCCGTCGCCAGACCCACACCGATGTTGTCCAGGCCGTCGTTAGTATCATTGCCTGTACTATCGTCTACAAAGAATGCTGCCATCAGTCCACCTCAATGTCTTCCGGCGTATCCTTATAGATGTAATCGCCGGTCGCAGGGTCAAGCCTGCCGTGTATTCGGTCAATATGATGCACCACGTTAAACGGCACGCCATCGACCCTAAGGGTTTCCGTGTTAGACTCCAGGGCAAACTCCTTGATGACCGTCAAGCAACCTGTGACTGTACTGCCCGGCGGCGGCTCACAGTTGCACAGGTTGCATTCGATGAACGTGATCGGGGTGGCATCACTAGGAAACAACTTGACTCCTCGTTTCTTCCCGGCCACGTCAACAGGCACCCGGTGGGTGAAGTTGCATCTATGAAATGCGCGGTCGGACAAAATCGGGAGATCAGTCATCTGGAAGTCCGCGATATACTTTGTCGAGGGAGACAACCGTTCTCCGACCGCAACCTCCTTGGTAGGGATGTAGTGCATCGCGACAATCTTGTCATTAGAACTCTTAAACACTGCAAGCTTGAGTTTCCACGCCCGGCTCCGATCGTCCGAAACAATCCATCTCTTTGCGTACGACGAATCGCGCACATCCAGAGCCAGGATGCGAATACCCGTCGGCGCATAGACGGGCCTGCTGATTGGCGGAACGATGAAGGCCGGCAGGCTACCAAGGTCTTGCGGGGTATCCAGGCCACTGAAGTTCTTACTGACTATCACGAATCAGCTCCTGGTGGACAAGGTGTCGTAGCGAATGAGCCAACTGTAACGCATGCTTCATCACAATATCAGCCTCTAAATAGTCCTTCTGCTGGCTACGAGACAACTGGCGTAGGAACTTAACCCGTGGAGGCAGCAGCGTCCGCAGCGTGTTCAGCCCACTGAGGACCTGCTGGTACTGCGGACTCGTTGTATCAATGTCGATTGCCATCAGTCATCCCTTATCAGCCAGATCGCAACTCGCGAGTTGAAAGTCCTTATTCCCGGACCCACTATCTGGTCTGCCATCGTTGCCCAGTCGTCCATACCGTAACGCGGCCTGGGATAGTGCAATTGGAACCACGCAACGTCGCGCAGGTCTACGCTGCCACTGCCGTTGTAGTCGCCAACAATCCAAACCTGGATCGTCACACACGGCGGCAGTGTCTCATTGCGAGGGACCAAGCGCATCCCAAGCGTGTACCCGTCCACGAGCGGCGGAAACAAAGCAACGAGTAGGGCGAAAAACCATTCCATCAAAAACTCACCACCGTGCCCACGTCCATCATGGGAATATGGAATTCGCCGGGCTGAGCACCTACCACAGACGACAAATTTCCAATCTGTACGCGCTTCTTTGCGTTGCTCGCTTCCGAATCCTCAATCAAAACAAGGTCAGCGTTAACCGGCGTAACTTTCTCCGTCACCGGCGCAATCTCACCGGATACGTTATCGTGGATCGCGTCGGCGTCAGAAGTGCCACCGATTGCGTGCTTCAGTCCGGTTGCCTTCTCGAATATATAGAGAACAGCCATTAGCTCACCGTTGGTACGTAGTATGTAATCATGCTCACGCAGACACTTTCTGCTTCTCTGCCTCGCTGTGATGGTCGGCGCAGAGGTACTGCACATCGAACCAATGCTCAGGGGCATAACCACGCCAGTGATGAGCTTGCGTGTCGGGGTCACCACAGACTCGACAAGGGAGGCGAACCATATCCCCACACCTGACCGCCTTAGCTACGGCCAGGCGGGCGCGAACACGATCGGGAAAGCGTAGTCTGTGTTGCCTCTGGCTTTCGCGCGCCCTCGTCTTTCTGTCCTCTTGATGATTGCGCTGTTTGTCTGATGCCCGTCGCCGTTCTCGGTGCTTGTGATAGCTCTTTTGAACTGCCGCGCAGTTGCATGGCTTGCACCTATATTGGCGACCATCTTTCGTGCTCTTGTTTAGATGGAAATCCTGCAATGGCTTTATGTCTTTGCACATAGAACAACGCTTCATCTTAGAATCCACTCCACTCGATTGACCCATCATGTCGCAGGGACATAATAGCCCATCACGGTCATGTGTATATCGTCGTCTGTGGTTTTGGCGTTCACGAACTTCCCGGCCGTTACCAAGAGGTTCATCGACAGCGTCACACTCTCACCCTTGATCATGGCCTCCTGGTGCAGCACCTTGTCCACCGTTGTCGTGCTGTCGGTGTCCGCCTCGTAAATCACAACAGCCGCATCGACCGTAGGGCTCACGTCCCGATCGGCCTTGGCGCGAAGCAGCGTAATAACGAACTGCTGACCCGGCTTAGGCGCGTAGAAGTTGTACGCAGTGTCATCCTCCGCAAGCTCCTTGAACACTACCTCATCATAAGCACGCGCCGCAACTACAAGCTGCCCCAGTGGCGTCACTTCAGCTGCGCGATTGTCCCTCCCGACCAACTGTACGGCGATCGCCATGATGTTACTCGTGTAGGAAGAAGTAGACGGTGCCCGACAAAACGCCGCTCGCCGGAACCCAGTTCAACGCTATCGCGCCGTTTTTATCCAGAATGATGTCATGGTGCAAGGCTATTTCGTGGGTGGTATCCGCGGCCAACCGTTGGAACGAATACTTGCCACCGTCCGTCAGGCCGGTTATATCAACGGCCGTTTGAAACGTACCGGTAGGCGTCTTGGCCGAGAACCCGGCGTTAAAATTCACCAGCGTCACATCAGACCCACCCACAGCCGTTCCGGTGACTCGAATGACCTCCACCATTCCGGCGACGGTGCTGCTCACCCTAATGCGCCGAATGTGCATAGACAGGCTTGGCTCCAGATTTTGAATGTACAGAAAGACATCGTCCGCCCCCGTCGGATCAATCGCATCGAACGGCATGGACCAGGTGAATCCACTCTCGTTGCGATGCTCCATGTCGGTTTCAGTGACCGCACTCGTAACGAAACGGCCCTCGCTGTCGACCTCGGCACTGCGATTGTGTTTTGATCCTATAATCTGAACTGCCATTACACTGGCTCCTTAACTGAGTGTCTCGCCCGGATCAAGGTCCGCGCCGGTTATCAATGCTAACTGATCGTGAATACGCTCCAGGGTTTCAGCCATCCTCAGGAGCACGCCCAGGGCTTCAGTGTCAACCGTCCATGCCCTGGGCTCGCCCACGGTTGTGTCTAGGATTGGGGTAGGTTGATAGCTCATAACGGATACTCCCTAGTGCACACTCCAGCTTGTACCATCACACACGACAAGAACGGATTCCTGTTGCAGCTTGATAACTGCCGTGACGCCATCGTCAATCAGCTCGTCTGCGTTTGCGTCAATGGTCACGGTATTGCGCGTTGAGTCAATCTTCTTGATGTAGTAGCCCGTACCCGAACTGCTCGCCGCGGCCGGGAGCGTCACTGTGATAGTCCCCGACGTGGCGTCGCACTTTACAACCGTCTCCGAGCTGGTCAGCGTGGTATCGGTGGTAATCGTGGTAATCGCCCACACACGGGTATCAGCCGAGCCAGTGGCCGACGTATCCAACCAGGCTTGACCAACCGCCGGGTTCGTCGGTTCCGTCGCAGAAACCAACGCCACCCCGGCATGGCCGCCCGCCGTACGATCCAGAGCCCCAACCACAGTTGTCGGGTCTGTGTCTTCCCAATCATCCGGCACGGCCGGCGTGTAGCCAAGCGTGCCCGTCGAGTCCCATTTGAGTCCCAGGGTTTTGCTGGAATCCGCAAACAGCACTTCACCATTTGCGCCAACGCCCAGCGGAACGTAATCGCCGGCGGAATTGGTAACAAGAATAAATCCCAACGGCGTTCCAGCCACGCCACCGTCTGTGGCTTCCACGCCAATAAGACGATTCCATACAGCGGCACCTTCAGTGGCATCCGTTAATCGCCAACTGGTATTCGTTAGCGTATTGGTCCACAATGCACCAGCGACAAATCCCTGAGTTCTATCATCGCTTTTGCCCGGATTGGCTTCCGCCTCATACGTCACAAGTCTGCGAAACATCTCTATGCGCTGCAGTGCTTGGCGCACTTCGATGAGCGTAGCTTCAGATGCACGGATGGGGGTTGGCATTAGCGAATTCCTGCCTCACGCATGGCGCGACGAAATCTCAATCTTGCGGCCGGATAGGCCTTACTGTCGAGCAAAGTTTTCGGGTGGTCCTTCTTGAAGTCATCATTGAACAAACGCATCGCTGCGACTCGGCTGGCAACACCTTCTTCGTCACGGAACTTGACCGCCAGCCGATTTGCTCGCTCCTGTGCTCTTTTTTTTCTGGTTCGCTCGCGAAGAGCCGGGTTGGATATATCACGAAGGGGGATTTTGGCAACGGGCTTCTGGAAGTCATCGAAATGCTGAGTGGACGTCCCGAAAATCTCCAACAAGTTCAACACTGTACCCATGGGCACACCATGCTCTCTGATGAGCACAGCAATGTCTCGCATCGAAATGGGAATAACCAAATCCCGGGCAATGGTCTTCGCTGTTGTGGTTTCGCCGATTACGTTTTCGCCAGATACGATGTTGATACCCGTACCGATAGCAGGAGAGAGTTTGGTTCGCAGGAATCGGGCAACTATGTCTGAGCCCGTACTGCCTCCGAACGGAACCTTCTCGCCGCGTATTGGCACAATCTCCCCAGTAGTTAATCGTTTGGTTTGCCCGGTGATGAGCCGGGCCAACAGCACCGTAACTTGGGCCAGGCCGGACATCGGGTCGATGCGCGTTTTGCCTATACGAATCTTGAGGAAATCAGACGACCGTAGGTCAAGTTCAATATTCCACTCCTCATCGTCGCCGGGCGGACCAATCAAAGCGGAAAGAGCCAACGCAGCAGTCGAGTAGAATATCGCCCTACCCACGAGCGCCCTGGCATATTCGCTGGCGATCAACTTGCGGGTGTGTGCCGTGTTGCCTCTAATGCGAAGAGGTTGAAGCGTAAGGTATTGGAAACGACTCGCCACGAACCTGGGCGCAAAGAACACCGTCGCCAGAGGCACAGCGGCCGCTCGGAACTTCCCAAGGTCGCCTCGCCCGGTGGCCACGTTCACGAAATTTGCGATGACCTTGGCTTCTGCTTCGGTGATCGTTCCGTTCCTAGCCTTCATTGCGACCATTGCATCGAACGTATCTGCACGTACCCTATTCAAGAATGCAACAAAGGCGCGCTCGGAGCCCGCCACGATAGGAATCATCTTCGACCATCGCGACATATACTCCTCTTCCTGTTGAGATAGCTTGCCTTCTGGGTCGGTAATTTCCAGCTTGGCCCGCCTATATAATGCTGCGTTGGGTCGATTCTCTAAGGCATTGTGGGCACGCGATGCACCTACCTTAGAGGCGAACGACCGGAACATGATGCCAAGCGCTCTTGCGCTGCGAACAGGATGGGCGAAGACGATATTCCCACCCTGTCGACCAACGGCGGACAAGTCGAAACTCGTCAAGATGGCCCGAGACGTATTCAGGGATTCCGGTACTAAGCCAAAGACCTTTTGCACGACCGTCCTGTTTCTCCGCGCATCCCTTACCAACCCTTCCAGAAAGCCCCTCTTGGCTTGCTCCACCTGGAACCGTAACCGCTCAGCCTCCTTGTCTAGTTTTGTTTTCTTGCGAACCCTTGGTGCAAAGTCTCCTCTCGCCAGCCTGTCTTGGTAATCAGCAATCCGAGTCCGCAGTCTAGTCTTCAAAGCCCAAAGGGCGCGTTGCTCGGGAGTTTTCTTAGGATTTTGGAGAACACTCAATTCCCTCAATTCGGATCTAAGTGCATCACGCTTGTCGCGCAACGATTGCAGTTCTCTAGTAACCTGCACCCTCGATGGCCGTCGCCTGGGACCAAAGTCGCGTTCGCGTATTCGACGATTCAAGTCTACGATAGACCGCTTTGCCGACTCTATGGCATTGCGCACCCGTTGCGCGTCACTGGCGCCGGGCTTGCCGAAGATTGCGTCCAACTGCTTCTTCAGAGCATCTCGCCTCTTGGCCAGATCCTGTACTTCGGCATCTTGCGGAACTTCGATGCGAGTCTTGACGATTCTCTCTTTAGTGTCTATCTGCCGTTCAAGATCAGCTATCTGATTGCGCAGGCGAGTCTTGACCGCCGCCAACGACGACTTGAGCTGAGTCTCAGGGTCGGTGATATCGAATCCGCCCTGCTTTTTCATCTCATTGACTTGCTGAATTAGGATACGCTCTTCGTCTGACGGCGTTCGGCGCTCTATGCCTGTCTTTAGCGGTGCGCGTCCGGCCTGCATATCCTCCAGCTTGGCCACCTGCTGTAGCTGACCTTTGATGTCGCGCAATCGAGCATCTACAGCGTCTTTGCTCAATAGGCTGTATTTCCCATAGCCAGAGATGGCATCCATCGTGTCCCGACGAGTCAGTTCGGGTATCTCTTGAACCAGTTCGGCGTGAACCTTGTCGACCAGCTCGTTTCGATCAGTAACGCCCGTCGACACAAAGAACTTGGCCAGCTTCTGGGCAAAGCGCGATACAGACTGTGGGGTTTCCAGCTTCTGCTTTGACTTCGGCGAGCTTTGATCGGTTACCGTTCGCCATGCGCGAGCCATCGCATCGCCCAGCCTTGCAGCCTTTGCCTTACCAAGCCTCTTAACAACAGCAGCAACGAAGTCTTCAAATTTCGCAATGCCCAGATTAACGTGGGCTTTGGCCAACTTTGCCATAGAAGCAACAATTGCCGGGTCAAGCGGATTGGCAAAGAGTTTGCCTTCTATCTTACTTTCAAGATCCTTCCAGGCGGCCTCCACGCCAGCCCTGGCCTCAGCAGTGCGCTTCTTTCTGGGAACCTTGGTCTCTTTTGCTATCAGGTCTTTGAGTTTCTGGTCAAAGGCATTGTCTGCCTCTAGTTCAGTAATGCGCTCCGTGTGTTCGCGTAGCTGTTTCTCCAGGTCCACAATCTCGCGATGGGCATCCTTGACTGCGGTAGTGTCATTGACAGACAACTGACTCGCGCCCCTCGCCTTACGCTTCATCGTAACCATGCGGACTAGAGAGAAGTCCTCGGCAGCGAGCATCTTTCTGGCGTTCAGTCCGCGCGCGGTAGCCGTGCCGACCGACTTGTTTATGTCGTACAATTCCAAGAGTTCTGCCAGCAACACCTCTTGCTGGGATTCAGCCTGGGCCGTAGCAGCAACATCCTGAGTCTTCTGTGCTTGATCGTGCCGCGATATCGCCTTGTCGTATTCGTTTTGAACCGATATCTGTCTGTGCAGCAAAAGCGCGTCTTCGAGGTCTGAGACCGGTCGAGGATTGCTTGCCAGTTCCGCAATAAGCCCGTCTTGTATTGCTGGCTGTTCCTCAACAGATCGCACGGCCTCATCCCACACGGTTCCGAAAGAACGCCGGGCGGGTTCCATCGCCGGGCGTAGACCACGCTTCTCTCGTTCTTGGTCGACGACTGCATTCTTGATACTGGTTGCCGAGCGTTCGCCCACGGCTGGGGCTGGTGCAGGTTTTGGTGCAATCGGCGGCGGCTTTTCTACCGCTTTGCCACCGCGGAATATCGCTTCGGTTTCTTCTTTGGTAAATTTCGGCATTTGCCGTAGTTCTTTGACTACAGACTCCGGTACATCCTTCCCTTGAGCAATAGCTATTCCCACTGTTGCCTGCCATGACCTGCGCACAGCAGTAACATCGACATCGGAACCGATTTGCCTACGATCCTGAGCCAGAAACTGATCCAATGATTGTTTGTAACGATCTATTGCTGGAACATTCTCTACCTTTTTGCCAACCTCTTCCGTAGCCTTCGCCGGCGCAACCTCGTCACCGGACTTTCGTTCGGTTTTCGGCTTTCGTTGACGACCGACCACCTCTCTGATTGTCTGGATGAACTCACCCCGTTCGTCACGAGTAAGCCCTGTAACGCCCTCTGCATTGAAATCCGTCTGTGAGGGCACACCTTGCGGCCCACGGGCTCTGACGGCCTTGTCTGCGGCCACAATGAGCCTCTGAGCGGCTTCGGGCTGGGCCTGAGCCAGTTGTGCGGCTTGCTGGGCGACCTTGCTCGTCTCCGGCGTCTGCTCTGTAGGCTGTACACGCGCCTGTGCACTGACGGCCTCGGAACCTTGCTCGGCGCCCGCCTGGGCTTCAGGCGACTTAAACCTGCGAAGCTTGATGCCGGCCAATCGCGACAAACCACCAAAAATCAGGCCGACGCCGCCTCCAACCTTGCCGGACTCAACCAGTCCATCAGTGAGAGGCCGATCTATTTTGAGTATCTGCTTTGCAATAAGGTTGCTGCCGGTCTGTTGGCCAAGCTCCTGCATGGCTTCAATGGCAACGTCGCCGGGCAGGCCGCCGCGGCTTAGGATTGCCGAGAATAGCTTCCCCTTGATTGCACGGTCGACCGGCTTGAGCACTTTCATCAGGCGAAGTGGCAGGGCGGTTTCGGTCAATCCCAGGACACCACCCAAGGTCGTCGCCAGAGCTTTCTGGGCACCCTCTACATTTGCCCCTCGTGCGGCCTCAGCCTGCTCCTGAGCACCAAGTGTAACGCCGCCACTGATTACGCCGGGCAGGCCACCACTGGCTCCCAACGCAAAGAAGCCTGCGGCACTACCCAGTCCGGCGGGTAGCTGGGAGGATAGAAACTCTTGCCGTAGCCGGGGGTCGTCCGGCAGGAACGCCCGTATGACATTGCGCGACGACTCGAAAAACTCACTGGGCGGGTCGAACTTTATGCCTACGAGTTCGGTGACAACATCAACCAAATCGCCGACACCCTCGACCGCCCGGTTTGCGGTTTCTGCGAAGCCTCGCACAGCCTGCTTTAGGGCGTTGATTGCACGATCAGATGTATCGGCGATGAGTTCCACTGGGAGTGCTTCAACCGGCGGAAGCTCTGACTCTGTTCGTATTTGATTAAAGCGTCGTAGCGGCGCGTTGGTGGTTTGGCCACTGGCAATCTCAGCTTGGCGGGCCTGCTGAAACAGTTCGTCGTTTCGGGCTGCTTCTATTGCTGGACGTTCGTCCTGAGCCCCAAGAATCGGCGCCTGTTGCCCACCGACCGCAGTCTGCTCAACCTCCACGGAGTCTATGAACTGCTGAGCAACATTGCTGAGGCTCTGCTGTTCGGCGACCTCCTGCTGTCGGCGCTGCTCGCGTTCATCTTCAGCGCCGTCAATGAACTGCTGGGCAACTGCGGATAGGCCTGTGGCAAGCTGAGTCATGGCAATCAGCCTCCACCAAGTGTTCGTTCTGGTTCAACGAGGGCTTGCGCCAACTTCACCAGCGGGAGAATCTGCGCTCTCTGCTCAGGCGACATCATTGGCGCCAAAATGGAAAGTTGTACGATCAGCCCTTCTGCTGGTGCACGGGCCTCTTCTCGCTGCTCGCGCGACCATTTGGCAGGATCAGAGCCAAGTTTTTCTTGGAGTCCAGCCAGGACCTCGATACTCCTGACAAAGAACTCTTGCGCCTGCTCAATCTGCTGAGCCTGCTGTGCTTGCGCTTGTTCTGCTTGTTGCCCAGCGGCCTGCGCTGCGGCGCCCTGTTGTTCGGTAGCCTCCTGCTGTCGCTGAACTTGCTCCTGGCTCGGTTCGCCTTGTGCAGGTCGGAATCTCGCAGTACGAGAATCGATTTCGCGTATAGCATCGACGCGGGCCTCAGTGGCATGAGTTGACTGCAAGAGACCTTGCGTCTTATCGTACCACTCTATTGCTTCCTCCAAAGCCTTTTCCGCCACAACACCCTCTCGTTCGATACGCCATGCTTGTTGGCCAATTGCTTGTTTCCTCTTCAGGCCCTCTAGTTCCAATGCTGTACTACTAATTGATGCTTGAAGTTCTGCGCCAGAATCCGCCTTAGACTGCACCTTACTGAACGTGAACATTCCTTTTCTGCTGATAAGCTGTTGGCTCTCGGGCTCAAACCAGATATTTCGCTTGCTTTTGAACTCGTCTTCTATCGTCGGTGGTGGCGGTGCCTTGTTTGACCTGAGGTTTTCTTCCATTCTCGCCGAAGGTTCCGTAATCGCCTGTTCAAAACCTTGTCGAGCTTCCGGTGAACCAAAGCGACCGAACCCACCTCTTCGATGTTCCAATATGGCACCGCTTATAAGTTGCTGGTCAGTCGCAAATTGTGCTCGTGCATGCGGGGGAAGAGCTTGAATAGCGTCGCTGGCCAAGCGTTGCCGCGAGGCCTCTTGTTGCAACAAATTCTCTTGCTGTCGTCTACCAGCCTGAGCTTGACTAACAAGGTTCTGTAACCCCCCCGGGCCAGCCATGGCCACCTGCAGCGGCGTAATGCCCAACTGCCCAAGCTCCGGCATATTTGAGAGCGTAGCTGCACCTTGGACGATGGCCTGCACGCCCCCAGCAGGATCGTCGGTGGCGAATGCACCGCCGGCCTGAGCACCGAAACGCGCACCTGTCAAAACCGAGGCGAGCGAAATGCCGCTACCCGCTATACCGCCAGCCACCGGGGCAATACCCGTGCCGAGCCCTACTGCCGTACCCGCCGCAGTTCCCGCCGGTATCGTGGACGCCGCTATTGGGCCGAGTAAAGCACCGCCCGCTGCGCCAAGTGCGACCCCTCCGGCAACAATCTGCCGTTGACGCAAACGCTCGCGCGACCGTGCTCGTTCCTCTTCTTCCTGTCGACGGGCCAATTGTAGTTGTCCCGTAAAGTCCAGGAGAGCCTGCAAGCGAGGATCGGGCAGTGTTTCAAGTATGGGCATTGATCATCTCACTGGCGGTTGAACCTGGAAGGGCTGCAACTGTTGTGGATTTCGGATATCAAGCTGACCAAGAGCATTGAGTTGTGTCTGGGCAGCCTGTTGCCCAACGCCGATCGGGAACTGCCCAAGCCGGAACTGGTTGTCCAAGTTCTGCTGGACATTTCGCTGCAGGAAGTTCTGCAGGAACTGGTTGTTCCCAGACTGTGCTTGTAATGCGCCGAACCCCAGGTTGGCACCAAATTGGTTGCCTGCCTGTCCGGCAGCAAGCCCCTGACCTGCGAATCCCGCCTGAAGGTTCGTGCCTGCACCGAGTAATCCTTGACCCAACGAAGTACCGAATCCAAGAAGCCCTTGCCCCAAGCTGGTTCCAGCGCCAAGCAACCCCTGCTGAGCACCAAGGGCCTGACCTGAAAGGTTGGCGAACGTCCCCAGTCGCTGCTGGCGAAGCTGTTCCTGGAGACGTCGCTGTTCGGCCGACTCCTCCCGCGCCGACCCCAGTGCGAGGTTAGAGCCCAAGGTTGAACCACCAAACCCACGAGCCGCGAGAGCTTGCTGCTGATTGCCCAACGATTCCTGAAAGCGTGTCGAAATATCTTCTGACGCCTGTTGACCAGCACCTTCCAATATGCCAAGTGACTCCCTGAGCCTGTCTTGGAACCCCTGGTTGATGCCCGCAGCACCCTGTGCAAACTGACTCTGTAGACCCGCGGCACCTGCCCCAAACTGCTGTTGCAGCCCTTGTGCGCCCGCTTGAAACTGGCCAGTAATGCCGCCTGCCTGTTGACCAAACTCATCCAGGGTCGCTTGGTTTGCCGTCTGGAAGTCGCCCTGAAGACCCGCCAACCCCTTGTTGATAGGACTGTCTGTCCCAAAAGCACGGAACGCCCGCGCACGTGCCTGATTAGACTCGCCACTTGACAGTCTGGAAAGCCGATCGGCTAGCGACTGCGCCTGGCCGGGGAATTGGGTGATGTCTAAAGAGCTGGGAATAGTTGGAATGCCGGGGATGGGGCTTAGTCCTAATGTGCCTGCCTGTTGGCCGACAACATTCTCCTGCTGTTCGCGCGTCGCCTCATTTATTTGTCGCTGCTCGTTGGCAGTGAATTGGCTGAGTATGAATCCGCCGATAGGCGAGCTGAGGAACTTGTTGAAACCTCCAAATATCTGCTGCACAGGCCCCTTGCTACTGCCGCTATCGCTTCCCGTAATATTACCAAAGTCAAGTGCCTTGAATTTGGCTCCTGCTCTAGTTTTCGTTTTGTGTGCCATTGACACTAACCTCTATGTCTTCCGTGCCGCTGTGTCACGAGAGACAGGCTGTCAATCGTCCACTGCGAACCGGAGGAACTACTGATTTTCACGAATGCAGATGACCCGCGTGCCCGCACCGGCAGGCGCTTCGAGTAACCCGCAGAGACCGTATGTGATGTTTTGGCCGTCGATTTGAACGCACTCTCCGGGTCATCGCCGACAAAAACCTCGGCCGTTACGTTCCCGCTCGCATCATCTAACGTCATGTACAGGTCACTGACAGAGCCCTCACCTGTATTCCCGCCCAAACTAAATGGGCCGTACAGTACGTGACTGTCAATGGTCGTCCCGTCGTCGTCGGTGGCTGCTGAATCGTAGTGTCGAATGTAGCCATCGCGACCGCCGAGCATGACGCGGTTCTTCTTTGCGTCGTAGCTGACGGCAAATGGTTCTTGGAGACGGCTTCCCAACCGCACCACCCAAAAGGACTGTGTCTCCCAATCGAACCAATAGTGCTGCACGGCTCCAGCGCTAACCGGGTTGAATGTTACATATATGTGAACACCCTGAAACAACACATCGTATTCAAGGGTCACAGTTCGGTCGGTGTTTTGCACTATGTTTATCAGATCGGACGGCAACCTGTCTCGTGATATATTTTCTGGAAACGGGTTCGCCGGATGGAACCTGTACAAGCCGTCGCGAGACAGAAAGATCAGACTCCCATCAGGCGTTCGACAATGAGCCGTTCGACTACCAATTCCGATTTGGCTGCTGACGTTTGCCAGAATGCCGCCCAACGTGGGATCGCCGCGCAACAGATACATTTCCGATGCAGCCGAGATCACCAGATAGTCTTCAGTGATAGCGGCGATCGCAGACATCGGAATGGACAATCCTCCAGCGTCGGAAGTCGTCGTATTCGATGCAATGGCTCGCGTCCGCTCAGTGTCAGGTCGACTAAAATCAAAATTATCGGGATCGCCGAACTTGCTCATAAACCAGATGCCGGGGAGTTCTTTGATGCCACCCAATACTAGACGGTCACGAAAGATGTCAATGATTGGACAGCCTACGGGAACCAGCCCGGCGGTTGCCTTCCAATGGGTAAGAGTATCTGCGTCGGAATCATAGACTTTGGCACCGCGAACAATACGGAAATCGCAGGTCGTACAATCATCGGACGCTCCGAGCGGGGAACCATTGAGAACATCGAGACTTAACCCGCTTGTAGCGTTGACGGCGGCAACGGAAAATACGCCATCTACGTTGCTGGCAAATACTCCAGTGCCACCAACGACGTTTGTTATCTCAACAACATCGTCTTCGGTTAGAATGCCATACGTGTCCCAATTGTCGATGCCCGTAGCATCTAAGACGCCATTCACAATAACGCCCGTATTATCCGTCTTAGTCAGACGGGTGTCCGACGTATCTGCAATGTACAGTTTGCCCAGACGGTCGACCGCCTGGAGCGGACGATCGGAAGCCAGGGTCAAGCCATTCAGTCCAGCCCCAGTGAGCTGAACCATTGCACCTTCAGTGGTTTCGCGCCAGAGTTCGCCATTTCCCGAAGCAACAACAGCTTCAGGCGGAACACCACCATCCGTCGTAATATAGTGCAAACGGAAATCGTCCATATACAATGTGCCGGTATCGGGAAGCGTCAAATCGACATCTATGGCAACGCGATCGCCGGTGGAGGCCGTACTCACATCCGTAGACACCCTGGCAATGCTCCCGCCCGAGCCGGAATCCGGAATCCACGACGCACTTGCAAGTTCACCGTCAATCGTCAAACTCAAAACACCGGGTTCGAGTGACCCGGTCGATATGGGAAAAATGTCAGCGTCTTCGTAGACGACATTATCCACCACCATGCGAAGTTTCGCTTGAACTGCGAACTCTGTTACACCGAATCTAACCAGAGCCCGAACACAAGATAGAATTGACGGGGTTGCGTCGTCTAAGCGAGCCAGAAGGGAAAAACCCCCAAATTGATAAACTGCATTTTGCGAACTCGTGATCGCAGAGGGATCAAACCAACACTCTATCGTGTAGGGCGCATTGGTGGAGAGCTTTTCGGCCGGTTCACCGCTGCCATTTTGCAGGATCGCACCTCGATAGCGTTTTGCTACCACAAGGCCTTGGCCGGCCTCAGTGCGTATCTGTCCGTTCGTGTGCCATGAGCCAAAATCCCAATCTGTAACCAGTGTAGCGGAGAAATCCTCATCGAACGTCACCCGTCCTTCGCTATTGAGTGATCGCATCACGGTTAACATGCGAACAGGCAAAGACCCGCCACCTATCTGTTGAGCAAACGACTTGACTAACCCCGGCCGAGACCCGCCGCGCAAACGCTTCTCGGCCGTGGCCTCGGGACGCACGTTGAGCACGTCAAGCGTGGTGAAATTTGGCTGGGTCTGAAAGGCAAATCGCTTAGAGAGACCGCCGAGCGGGAAAATAGCCTTGATAGTTCTCTTCGTGGCGATCGGTCATACCTCCATGCCTAACTGCTGAGAGTTGCGGTGTCGGCTTCCGGCAAACAGGCTTGTGCACGCCACCGGAAATTCGAGCCAGAAGGCACCGAAAGCAACTCAATCATTTCGCCAGCGGTATCGAAGGTGATCACTGTATTGGCCGTGACATTCAACCCCGTTGCACACGTCACAACGCAATTACCACCGTCCGTTTTGAACGCCAGCGTCAGGCGCAACCCCGACTTAGTGGGTGCCGCCAACGTCCGCGTCTCAGCGCCGCCAGTCACCAATTCAACGATGCCGGTCAGATAGTTGAGGAGAGCGCCTGCGTCACCCGGATCTTCGAGCGTCCAGTCTGTTTCCGAAATATCACGCCTTGTTCTGTGTCCCATTGTCTGGTTCTCCTGATGGCAATTACCTAAGCTGAAGCACCTTAACGTAATCAATGTGCAAAACCTGTTGCGTAGTTGCATCGCCGTTGCGGACCAGGAAGTATGGGGCCATGGCTTCGTCATCAGGGAATGTCGCGGTCGCAGCGGTCCCCGCAACGCCATCTATGTATGGCGTGACACTGGTTACACCATTGATCAGGAACCCGAACGTGACATACGTACCGCTGACCATTGTCTTGACGCCGGCAACGGCACCCGTGTCCGTTCCGCCCTTGCTGAGCGTGAGATCCACGGCCAAGGTCGCATCCTGAGAGCTGAACGACACGCCGTCAGCCGGAAGTACATCCGCAACTGCGGTAAGGTCTTCGCCGTCTGCAACAAGACCAAAGGAGACCTCGCTCTGAACGTCGCCGACTATCTTGAGGCGTGTTTCGTACCAGAGCGTCTTGCCTGCAGCCAGGGAAAAGCCCGCACCCTTGTGGGTGAGCTGCTCACAGGCATCGTCGGTCGTCGCCTGACAAGTCAGCAGCAATATGCCGGCCGCGGCAGCAGCATCGTAAGTAGTGGTCCCCGTTCCGACGTTGTCTGCCGTCCACAAATTCGTCACATCCGGCGTATTGATGAAATCATCATAGACCTCATACGCCAGGGACATTCCATTGGCATAATGAATCAGTGGACAATCAGCCCACATTCCCGAAGCCGGCGCAAGGTTCAAAGTGGTGCCATCCCACTGGAACTTGACATCAGCTCCCGTACCCAAAGTGATGTCAGCAGCATCAGTAAGGGTTTGCGAGCCGGTCATAGCAAACCCACCAGCCACACCTGCATCGGCTATCTCAGTCCAGGTGGCGGTAGTCTTCGAGCCGGTGTTCGTAAACACACCCGACCCTTGCGACGCATCGGTATCGATGAAAATGGCGTTCGGCGCCCAGCCCTCGATACTGTTACCGACAGTGGTGCCGTAGCCGAAAACCTTGCCTTCCGGACCTGTCATCATCGAGGCCGAACTCTTGAAGTCCGACTGTTCGAGGTCCGCTTGCGTTCTATGTTGCACGATTCATTCTCCTAATCGGAATAAATGTAACTCACTCTTGTTTTGATGCCCGTTCCGCCCGCAGTCACTGCGATCTGAATGTTGTCGCCCTTGACGCCGGAATACAGGCCGTCCTGACCGAAATCAAAATCCCAGGGGCCAAGATCAACGGTGCGATGTTCCACCACCACAGTTTGAGCATCCACATGGCTGATGAAGGGATGCACATTGCTGTACCAGATTGTGCTGCCGATGGTAACAGTAATTGCCCATATACCAGGAAGATTTTCGAGATCCGTTTCGCTCGCTACATCCGTGCCAACCCACAACTTGTAGAGCACACCATAGTCGTTGTCCCCGACAAGGACCTGTGATGCTAACGCAGTAGCGTCTGCGCTTAACTCTAAACCAACTTTCTTTTGTATTCCCTTAGACGGAAACAGCCTACTCATATTTAGCTCCTCACTGAACGGTAACGCCGTTAACTACAAACCCCGGCAACCCATAGCCATAACCGAGGCCGTGGTGACCGCTGTAACCGTGGGGGAAAAACCTGTCGTTTATCATTCCCGGATCGTGCGTCGAACCCAAATACTCGGGCGCCAGCGTCCGTCTATCCAGCGTTACGCTCGCCTTCAGGCGTTCGATGAATAGCTGATACTCGGCACCCACGTTGTCGTTGAAGATCCGATCGGCCGCCGCGCGACAACTCTGCAGAATGGTCTCCGCCAAAGCCGGTCCACCCAACGCATAGTCGTTTGCACTCGCCAACGCATCGGGATTGATGTTGTACCGAAACGTCAAATCGTACTCGGTATCAGGCGTCGGCCAGAGCAACAATTCGTATCGTTGCCCCGACAGCCCTGAGTTGAAAGGTCTTACCGCTGCCCACTGGGGGATGCCCGCCGCAGTATTGCTCTGCTGTCGCCGGCGAATGTCATTCTCACCAACGACCCGAATCGTCCGAAACGCCTGGTCGACGGCATACGTCAGGTCACCCTCGATACCCCCGAAGTCCGAAGGCAGTTGGTAAGCACTAAACTCCGCCGCCGTAGTGAACGTCCGCACCGGGCGCATCCACGACCATTCGTGCGCCGAAACCTCGCCCGGTAGCACGGTCGGCCAGTAGACCTGGCGAAGTCCGCTATCGATCGCCGCATTGACCCTCGCGAGGTCGTCACTGTCAGTAGGCACCGCCCGCCCCACTCCGGCGAAATCCGCAACTAGCGTCTGTAACTCACTGCGCTTGAGCGCCAGTGTGGACTCCGCCGTTGGGGTTAGGACGGTCTTGAAGAGAGTATCGAATAGAAGCGGAATCATAACTACACTTCAATGTATTGCAAATGGCCTTGCAGATCATTTGCGGTCGCCATTTCAACGGTCAAGGCGGAACCGGAAGCACTTTCAAAATGGCCTAGCGGATTGAAAGAGGCTTCGACGTATCCGCTGCCAACGGTCGAAACCGTCATAAGCATCAGACCGGAAATGGGCGTACCTGCCGGACCCTCCCATCGAAACGTCCCGGCGGTATCGCCGGTAACAACGTAAGAAAGGACTCTGATCTTCTTGCCGCTGACGGCACTGACGATCGTTGCATCGCCGGTCGAAGTCACGTTGATAATCGCAAACTTCGCCGGGATCTGCGAGCCACTGTTCTGGATCACATCGCTTCGCAGAGCCGCGTCCACCGGAATTGGAACGCTGCGCGACACGTCTCCCGTGTAGCTGTTGTCATCACCAAAACCCAGTTTCGCAATAAAGACGTGGCCAGTCACTCCACCGCGCGTAACTTCGTCTACGTGATAAGCGGTTCCGGCGATCGTCACTGTATTAGCCACAAATTAAACTCCCAAAGAGAGCCCAGGGCGCCCCGAGAGGCGCCCCGAACCCGTAGTTCCTACTGACTCCGCAACTGCTTGGCGATCAGAAAACTGGCCGTCACATCACCCGGACTTGATCCGACAGCATTCATTACTGCTATAACCGGCTTCAACTGAACGTCGGCCGGGAAATCCGTCCCCGTAGCATCGGGGATGGACTTGGTATCCGCCAACTCCACGCCATTCTTGAAGAACGTAAGTACACCATTCTTCAAGTGCATGCCCAGCTTCAGATAGGTCGCTGCAACTGCCGTAACCGCATCGGCCTTAACCGTGACCGCTGTGACACCGTCCGCCTTATAAACCGTATCGAACGTGTCACCATCACCTTCAAGGCGGTGGAAGCCGACATAGTTGATATCAGCCATGACGCCTGTATCAATGATTGGAATGTCATTGACGAGCGTCGTCCCATCCATCATGCCAACAAAAACGCCGAATGTGGTATTGGCAATTGTTGAGGCTTTTATACGACACTCAAAAAAGAATTCCTCCGCGAGTTTCGTAATCTGGAATGGCCGAGTCAGCGTGCTTATGGCGGCACTTTCATTGTCGCCGTCACTGGCTACGCTGTAAGCGCCGCCGACTTCATCCGTTTGAGGGCCGGATACCGCGGTTGCCCCCGTATCTCCGAATCCAATCCAACCGTCACTGCCGGCAATAACCGCTTCCGTCGTGCCGAGAGCGTCAAGCCCCATAAAATCCTGAACAAACCCGTACGCAACAGCCGGGTCATACCATACATCGCGCGGCGCCAAACCCCAGAGACCGGGACTCGGGCCGGTGTTCGAGTTCTTCCCGAACATTACAATTCCTGCCATAATCTGATCTCCTTAGTCGTTGTCCGCAGCAGTCGTAAGAACTGCCAGGCGGCGCCGGTTAACGCACTTCGTATTCCAAACCAGTTGGATGTCAGCCCCAACGGTTGCCGTCAGACCCGCAATGGGTTTCATCTTGGTTTCGTTCAGCCCCATGCCGCTCAAGAGGACGACGTAGAACACCGCCCAGTTCACCGCATACACCGGATTGTCCGTATCGTCGTCCAGTTTACTCACCGGACGCATGGGATTCCGATTGAACAACGGTTCCGGGCCGCCAAGGTCAAACCCCAAGTTCTCGTTCCGATCTTCGGCGACCGAAACCAAACTCCGCAAAGTCAGGTAAGGCATGTACCAGACATACCTATCCATTCCCCGCGTGTTCTCACGGAACTTGCCTTTGATCGGCGACTTGAAGTTCGTACGATGGGCCGCCAGCCGCATCTTATCCACCAGGTCGTCCCTGGTAGCGTTCGTGTACGCATGTGCCCAGTTTGCCCAAGTCGGAACAGTCGTCGAGGAAATCCCTGCAGACCCGGCCGTGAAACCACTGGGGTTGGTGCCGTTGAATCCACCGTTGGACGTCGCTGCCGAGGTCCCCGTAATACTCTTCACTATCCAATACTTGAGCCCAAAGGGCGTAATCGCGTCCGTCGAACTCGTGGGCTTGGACCATCCGTCCGTTTCCACCAAGTTCGACAGCGCCAAAAAAGATGCCGCGCGCCGCACCTGAAGAAGATCAATGATCTTGTTCACGTCCGTGCGGTTCTGGGCAACTTCCAACACGTCAATCGCATAAGGACTGACGGTCCTCCGCCAAGGCACTGTGCCCTGTGCGGTGACATCCCGTACGACAATCTGCTCTTTATCGAAATGCCCGATGTTCCGGGCACCGCCACTATCTTTGATCATGGCGTCAAACTTGATCTCTTGACCGCCCTCGTACGTGACGTGCTCATTGTCAATGAGCTGAGGAAGAAAATGGTGTTCCTCGTCCGTCGCGGCGATTTCTGAGAACTTCAGTCTGTCGAAAGAGGCTATGGTCGTGTTGCCGATGTCAGCGATATCGTCAACAGTTATGGCCATATTATTCTCCAAAGGCTAGAACTGAGGCATTGGCCCGCGGTCCAGCCGTTCATTCGTGATTTCTCCTGCTATTCTTGCTCGCCGCTACTCAATGCTTCCAACTTCTCGCGCAAATCCAACCGTGCCCGCATTTGCTTGGACATGCCGATTGGGGCTCGCGAGGAACCCCGGCGAACGGATGTTCGGTTCTTCTTCTTATCCTCTCCGTTAGATTGTTCTCTTCCCCCAAGCACCTTTTGCAATGCGCCCTGCACGAGTTGATCGTCACCGGGAATTGGATGATTGAGAGTTCGACAACCGGCAACTTCCACCTGCATGGCGGCCAGCACTTTGTCTCGGTTGGCGCGAGTCGCACCCGTCATCGACAGCGTAGAGCCTTCGCCCAGTTCCTTGGTGTAAGCAGCGCCATGCGCAACCAAGGCATTGTCAAAGCTGGTAGCTACCTGTGCGGCGTGCGAGGCATTCAGTGAAGCGGTGATCTCGACAAGGGTTGCTTCGACTTTAGTAGCTTGTTCCGCCTGAGCAACAGCCTTCTCGTCATATCTCTTTTCGATCTGTTCCAGGGCATCATTGACTTGTTTGACCAATTCTCCATCGAGGTCATCACTGCCCGCAATGCGAATCGGTTTCGGTTCGTCCTTCTTCTCGTCCGGCTTTTTTTCTGTCTTTGTATCGGGCCGGGCAGCCTCGTCCCGCTCAGCCATCAGCAAGAGAGTTTTCTCCAAATCTGCGGGACTCGAATAAGCCCGTGCCTGAGTTTCGCCGATGCCCATGCCGGCGGCTATCGACAGAAGTTCGGGGTCAAACTCTTCTTTGGTATCAGCAGGAGCGTCGCCAGTACCAGATGCCTTATCCTTGTCGTCGCCCACGGCATCCGCAGCATCCGCCTTGCCATCCGAGCCAACGGGGTCATCACCAGGCAGCTTCAAGGGCGTCGCTAGTTCAATGCCCGGGTCGGTATTGACCCTGTCTTCGTGGGCCTGCTGTTCCTGCTCTTCCTTCGTCAGGGCCTTCTCTTCAGTTGTATCCGTAGCTGGCATAAATCCTCCACTCACACGTGTCCGTTACTGAATCCTGTTTGCAATTCTCTGCCGCAAAAGTTGTCGACCGCCCAATGCTCGCCCTCTGCGCCGTTTTGCAAGGGCTTGGCGTGCGGGCACGGGTTGACCTTGTTGAGGCTGGGCTTGAGCGCGTTGCGCCAAGACTTGCCCCAGAATGCCCGGTTGTTGACCAAACTGCTGTTGAGCTTGCTGACCCTGTTGTCCTTGCTGTGCACTCAGCAATGCGGCCCTGCGTGGATCGCCACCCGCCTGTTGAAGCATGGCTTGCTGTCGAGCAAAGCCCTGTGGATCGGCCGCGACCGCGCGGGGATCAACGCCTGGCGGCAAACCCTGCTGTTGTCCCGCCCGTTGCTGAACCATTTGCCGCATTGCCAATAGGCGCGGATTGACACCCTGTTGTTGACCTTGTTGACCAAGTAAGCCCGCCCCCAATCGGCCCGGTTGTGCTTGCCCTGGCCGTCGACGAAGACGGCGCGTGCGCAGTCTGCGCTGCGTATTGCTCAACTGACCAACGTCCGAACCGTGTGCATGTTCCGCCATGACCTTCTCCTATGGTTTCGTCCGCTGGCTGTAGCACGCATCCCTGTCGTGCATACCCAACGCTTCCATAATCCGGTTCTGATGGCTATTGCTTCTCACAACGCAACGACCATCGCTGGTAAATTCGGTTGGCACCCCCTGCTCGTGCAAATGCTTCGACGCCTCGCTTGCCTGCGAGCCAAGAACGCCCAGGGCATCGGACAGCTTCGGATAGGGATCGGCGTCATGCCGACCATCCCATTCGGCTGGTATGTTCCGCATGTAACATTTGCCGCCAACCGAAACGGTCTTGGGGGCCTTGCCCATACGGAACGGGCGTGCAATCGTCTCACCCTTAGAGCTCGTATAGCAAAATTGAGGCATTCCATTCAATCCATGGGGCGCACAAGAAAGGGGGCGCTGACAGCTTCCGCCGCCAGCGCCCCCGTTACAGGCACTGTGGTATCGGCACGACCGGAGGATCAAACCCGGCTGTGCCCGTTCTTGTGGACCGTTAGATCATAGTTCGTTTCATCAAACTCCCGCCGTCTGTCTTTGCTGTCCGCCACCCTGTCCGCTTATCATGTTCAGCATCGACGTCATATCCGAACCCGTTTGCTGGAAATCCCGCCTTGGACCACCCTGTCCACCAGACGCAGCGCCGGGAAACCTTATAATTTCAGGTGGCGATCCTACTCGCTGATCCGGGGGCGCCGCACTGCCGGTAAACATCAAGAACTCATCAATCGTCTTGATATTCTTCAGCTCGGCTAGCCGCCGTAGCAATACTGGGAAGTTTACTGACATTCCCTGCTGTTGCAACTGGTCGCTGAACGGCATAATCACGCCCTGGACAAGCGACATCAGTAAATTGAACTCCTCATCCGGCGTCCGGGCCTGCAGGGAATAGGGATTCACGTCGATATTGTAATCCAGGAAGTCGCCCTCCATATCTTCAGCAGTCAGTGTCAACTGAATTCCCTGAGACGAACCCGGGTTCGGCTTCACCAATGGCAGATTGATTCGCGGATCGGTAAACAGCCACCAACCGAGGTCTCGCAAAATACCCTTGGTGAATGTCTGGACCCGCTTCTGCATCGTTTTAAGTCGCTGAGATGCGTTTTCGGCCAGCAATTTATCCTGCCCCAGTGTCTCCGATTGAGGTGCAAGCCCACCAAGAAGCTCCAAATTGCCCGAAAACGTGCTGAAAAGCTGCCTACACAACGCTCCGAATTGCAGCGTCTGGGGGTCCGCGCCGTTGAACTTGAAATCCTTGATCATATTCGGGTCATCGGCCGTCACCACTTCCATATCACCGGCGCCCGCTACTTTTTGCGCATCCGCGGCACTGGCGCCGCGCCGCGCGGCGAGCACGGTCTTTTGGTGCTCAGCCTGCGTCGATGATTTCCTGAACAACGCCCCGTGAAGTTTTGCCAAATCGAATACTGTGGCAATTGGAGACAGCGGGATAGTTGAACCCGGCACAAACTCAAAACCCAGCATGTGATAAGGGCCGAACTCCGGCCCCTGCCAGTCCTTAGCTTCCAGCACGAGGCTCTGAACCCCGCCCTGGCCAGAAGAATCGGGCATGACCAGAATCAGCCCCTCGCGCGGCAGCCAGAATTCCCACACGCCCGTGTAATCACTGACCCGCTCGCCACCTTCCGCCCTGCGATCCACGGGATCTCGCTGTGAATCATACGTTTCTCCGCCGCTCGTAAACTCCGCCCGATGGAGAGCGTCTGCATGCTTGGGATAAGTATCTTGAAGCAACTCCAGGGGCTCGAACGACCGATCGCCCGCATATTCCACTGTCTCCCAACTCTTCGCCTTGTAATCGTGAACCCAATCGTTCAGCAGAATGTGGTCTACGAAGGGCTGGCCTTCATCGTGACGATAGCCGCTGTAGCTGGATGTTTCGTCCGTAATTCCGACCTTCACAATGCTCATCAACAACAGGGCGTCGTACACACTCAATTCCAACGTCGATTCCAGGTCGATTTCCCGAACCACGTGGTCGATTCCCAACTCCAACTTGGATCGCGTGCCCAGTAAGGCCTGATCTCGGACAGTGACAAAGGCCGATGGCGCCGTGGGGGCCAATATTCGCTTATGGATGTTGACGAATTGTTCAACCAGGTTGGGAGCAACCGATTTTGCGGAGCCTTGATCGGAGTAATGGTGGCCGAGGTATTCTTGTTGGAATGCGTTTCTCAGCTTGAGATGGTCGCTAAGTTGTCTACGCGATTGGCGCACCGACTTTACCAGCCGGGACACGTCTCGCGTATTTTCTGGGTCAAATGACATTGCTGAATTTGTCCGTCATTCCTTATAGATCCAATAGGCCAGACCGAACGGCATCGGCGACTCCAACTCAGGGTAGTAATCATCCGGATCATCGAGAACATCTCGGCAATTCCGGCGCAGCTCGTCCAGTCTACATTTCGTGTGCGTTCGTGCCTCTATGTCACAAAGCTCTTGCCTGAGCGTCTGCATATTCCTACGAGCCAATTCAGCGATCGCAGTCATTCTACCAACCACCCTTCCGCGCGCCGTTTCTCCACTCGCTGCGCTATCCGATTGTCCCGCATCTGCTTATAGAAACAGGGATATGACGGTGTCCGAGACGAATCGCTGGTCGGCACCGGCTCAGTGATACTCGCCGCACCGCGAAGGGCCACTGCGTTCGCTGATACCCGATCGCCGTGATTGTCTCGCGCGCCCGACGGATCTTCGGAACTGACCTCTTTGTAATGGGCCACCCTGCCACCCTCGAAATACCGGTAATCATAGCATTCCTTCAGGCCCTCTTCGCTCGGCTCGTAAAATCGGCCACTGCACAGCGCCGCACCGAAATCCCGTATCAGTGTTTGGGTCCTGTGGCCGGTGGCCCAGAGGCCCGGCACACGATTCTTTTTCTCATCGTCCGTCAATCCCGGCGCCGAGTAATACAAATGCTCGTAATCAAGCTCCTGTATCCTCTTTCCAAAACTAGAGCCAACGGCACCATTGGCCTCCCAAACCACTAGCGCCGGTGTGTCTGTCCAGTCGAGAAACCAGCGACCCACCTGGGCGGCGATTTCCGCCAATTCAAAGGGATCTAAATTGGGGTCCGCCAGCTCGCCCACCTTTTCACGCAAACGGCAGTCAAAAACACAGAGACATGAATTCGATGCGCCCGTGCCGGCAGAGACGTCCACGCCCACGACATAACACCGATCTACCGGTGGACATTTTGACGCCCGATCCGGCAGCCACAGTCGCAACGCGCCGGGCTTCCCATTCTTGGCATGATAGATATTCGTCGATACCGGCGGACGAGTCTTTTCCATCAACCGACCCAGCTCCTCCGTCTTGAAAAACGGATCGCCGGAACCCACAAAATCTCGGTCGTGCTCCTGGGCCATCAGCGACTTCAGGCCAGTACGCAACTCTTCGGCGTCATACCAGACGCTACGCAACTTCCCGTCATCGATGAATTGATACTCGCTCGAATAGGCATATCCAGGATCAAGGAACTCGACTACGCCTTTCGTAGATCGATAGAGACCTATCCGCTTGGAAGGCATGTCTTCCCATTTGAACTCTACTTGTTCGACGTGGCCTTCTCTGATAATGTGATGAAAGGCATTGCCTACCCCGTTCGGCGTACTGACATACCAACAACAGAACGTGGCCCCAGTAGCCGTTTTCAACGCCTTGAAACTATCGGCAAGATCAAAAAACGCAAATTCATCCATCCCTATCGCCGTAGGTCGACCACCGCGCGCAAAATCGGCGGTACACGCCTCCCCTCGAATTGTCGATCTCGTAATTGGATTGTAAAGCTGCTGTTCGGTACGGTCATTGCCGCCCAATCTCGGCCGCAACCAACGCGGCAAACGCTCCAAGGCAAAATCCAGTTTCGGCAGCAGTGCGTCCATGTCTTTGCGCTTATCCACCTTGGATGCCTTCTGGCTTACCAACACGAACAACTGTTGCCGAAAGAATAGCCAGCGCCAAAACATGACCCAGAGCATAATCCAGCTTCCGCCTGTGCCTCGCGATTTGAGGAACGCCAAATCGGTTTTGCCAAGGTGCTCTTGCTTGCCCGCACGGGCCAAGCTGGACAGCATCCGCCGCACGGCATCTTCCTGGAACGGATAGGTGATGAACGGGCGCTCCGGGCAGTTCGGATGCCACATCGAATTGAGCGTCCAACAGAAAGCGCTGATGAAAAACAAGATGTCCGACTTGCACATTCCGCGCAAGGCTGTAGCATCGGCGGGTGACGCATAGCCCTTCCGAGACAACGATTCGCGAAACGCGAGATTCGCTGCCATGTCGCGGGGCACGAGGTCAATATGATCACCGATGGCCATCGATCGTCCCAAAGTGGGTAATATTGCCCACCCTGGAAATAATGGCATGCGATTCGAGGCTTGTCAACGGGAAACTGGGTACCATTACCCAAGTGTGGCGAAAGCGGCAGTTCGATCGACCACTTCAGGTCCGAGTGACCCGCGACCAGTACAAGCTATTTGAGCGGGCTTCTCAGGACGATGGACGATCCCTGTCAAACTGGGCTAGGGACCGGCTGGAAAAGGCTGCCCGGCGAGAATTATCGAGGAAGGACATTGCTTAACTCCGCTATCGTCGATATAGTAACGATGCCCTGTCGGAGGCGCAGGGCACAGACATAGGGCGTGGCGGGAGTTGAACCCGCTTCTTCCCGCTTGCGAGGCGGGATGTCTTGCCGATCGACTACACGCCCTTAATGGTGGAGCCACCGGGAATCGAACCCGGCGCAGAAGGTCCAAAATCTCGTGCGCCGCAACCAACGGTAGCCCCAGTCAGAGCCTTCAATAGTATTCGGCCCGCGCCACACTCTGTGGCGCGGGCTATTCTCTTACGACATTGTCTTCCGGTGGTGGACTCGGCTTCGGTTTGTCTTTGGCTATACGCCCATTATACCACAGGGCCGAGCGGCACGTCGGGTTCAAACTTTACCAGTGCCGTTGTTTAGGTCGGTGGACGATGGGTCCTGATCGCTCGCGGTTGCCTGGTCGATCAACCACTTGGCCAGTTCGTTTGGATCGGTGGGTCTGGGGCCGCGACCATCCGATGGCTGGGGTCCATCTTCTCGCGGCTTAGTTTTGCCGGGTTCGGTGCTCATGCCTTCCGGGCTACGCTATCGCACAATCGGGCTCAGCGTCAACGACGCTCAACTCCTGCGTTTCACTATCAATGAGGCGACCGCGAAATGCTATTTGCACTTGCGCCGCACGGGCGTTTTGGGCATCTTGAATCAATTCGCGAAGTTGTCTGTCGAGCACAATTAGCTCGACAGCAAGCTTGTACGGAGCCTTGAGAAAGTTCTTGGTTCCTGCCGGCAGTTGTATGTAATTGATCTTGGCCGACGGCTTGTGGATGAGCGTTAGGGCTACTGGATCGCCGTCGTTTATGTCAACATAAGCGTGGACCCCGTTGCCACTCACGAAGTGAATGGTGTAGGCGGCTTTAACGCCGCACAGGAAACAAGCCTCATAGACGATGACTTGTTCGCCGATGCGGTGCAGGGTTGAGTAAGCTTTGTTGCTCATTTGAACACCTCTAATCGCGTATCCGCGAAACCTTCAAAACGCAGTATTTCTCTTCCAATAGCGTCGTAATGCAGTGAATTTCTATCGGCCACCCTTCGTCCACCACAGCACTGAGGATAAATGCTCCGTCAATGGACGGGTCATCTATTCTGCCTGAGTGGTGGTTGATCCCGTGCATCAACTTGCTTGGCGAAACTTCGCACCGCTCCATCGACTTTTGGGCTGTCGAATAATCGACATCGCAATCGTCCATGCTTGATCATTCTATAGGATTATACGGTCAAAACAAGGCATGCAGACGCCACAAATCAAGTTTTTCGTGCAGACAACCCTCCGTCCTATATTTGCTGGGGCCGTTCGCGTGGGGACGCACCCACCATTATCGGGCGTTCGCCGCACGAACGCGGACGGTGGAGACGGGATCACGACCGGGCTGGGCGCAAGAAGGCGACTGCAACCTCGAATATCGCCTCCCCGCAACAATCCATCAATAACCCCGTTAGCTTCCAGCCCAGCTTGCCGTTCACGCACCCCCGCTGGATAAACGAAACTGACCCACTACCCGCTGCTCCACGAGATTGTCCTTTGGTCTTATTCACTAATCACTCAAGAGCCAATCATCCTGTAGGTCTTTTAGCGCTTCATGCACTTGACGTCGTGTCACCTCGATATCGCACGCCAACGCAAAATAGCCGTATTTCATCATATGGTCCCGATAAGCAGCCATAATAGTACTCAAATATTTGGCTTCAGGAGTCTTTGGGTCACCCGGATACCGACGGTTAGATGTCAATCTTTGCCTTCCACCAGTGTCCGCAGCTCCAGCAGCTCCTGGGCCAAGAACGCAATCGACTGTTCGCAGTGAAATATTAGAGTGGCATCAACGGCAATCGAGCGATTTGCATCGGCGGCATTACGTATCTGTGCATGGACGGCGGCAATGATCTCATAGCCGGACATCCGCTGGTTCTTCCTGTTGAGGCGCATGGCCGGCAAAGAGGGCCGCTCATCGGGCGCCGGAAGATCCTGGTTGTCGTTCAGGCTGGTCATCTTACGGGCACCACCCTTTCAGCAAAAAGCGATCCTGGCCCAATGTCGAAAACTCAGGAGGAACTCCGCCCATCATCGTGAAGTTCTCCGACATCACATCGCGTGCCTGCGCCTGCAGCTCTGCGAGACAAACCAAGAACTTACTTGGCTCACACGGAATAATTTCCACTGCCAACTGAGCTACCCCGCGATCATTCATTTGCAATACCTAGCTGCCACCTGGACAATCGGCCACCCATGCAATCTGGCCATACCGAACACTGGCGCCACGAGCAAGAACTGCGGTTGGCTTCTTTCCCCATGCATATGTCCCGGGCGCAAAGTAACGCACGCCATCCTCATTCCATTCTCCAAAGCCTTCCAGTTGGAGCCATACCTCCCCATTCACTTCGCGGGGGTGGGCTAGAACGAAGGCGAACACCTCGCCAGTCGTAAGCCCAAGCACATACTCGAACGGATCGGTGCACGCCTTTTCTATTGCAGGCTCAACGGTTTCCCAGTTCATCTGTTTATCCAATAAGCAAGGCCGGGCATCTGCTTGGGTGGAGGTTCCAGGCAACGCTTTAGTAGGTCTTCATCGACTTCACGGCGAATCTCTTCAAATGACATCAGACGGCACGAAAGCACACGATTCTCCAGCTTCGGATAGATATCCGAGCCGACATCAGCAAGAAAACATCTACGAGTCATTGAGACTTCTCTAACCAGCAGCCAACGAAGCTACAGATGGACAACAATATTACCGTCGTAAAAACGACATCAGCACACCAACGCCACGCCTTCACGCAACCTCCTTCAGGATCGCCCTTCTTCGGATGCCACAGCCTCCTTGCCATCCCAAGCCAGCCGTGGAATAGATACCCCCAAGGAACGCAACGTTTCAATCAGGAAAGGTTCCCAATCAGCGCTTCTGATCCCGACATCCAGAGCATATTCGCTGTCACGACCTAAGACCCGATGAAGTGCCGCAGACAGATCCTTCCGCTCTTTCCCGGGATAAAAACCACAGGTGTACAACACGTCCGTGACACTATCCATTGTTGCAGGACACGAAGATAGACCGAGCCCATAGCGCAGCACCTGAACTTGGCAATGGCGCAATTGGATAAACAATTGCTCACAGAGTTCAGGCGTATCCGCAATCCAATGCAGCATTTTGCCAAATTCTTCTTGCGTCATCGGCCCGCATTCCGGATCAGTTGGATCTCGATCAGTCATTGCGCAACCTCCTTCACAATCGCCAGTCAGCGGATAACCTCAATCTCCAGCCGTTGTTCCTCTAAAAACTCTTCAGTAAGCGATTGCCGCTGTTCTGGGGACATCGCAAGGAACGCACTCAAGCTCCTCCGTATGTGTGCCACCAATGCTTGGTGAACCTTTTCGGAGCCACCGCAGTTTCCACATAGGTCGAAGCTACCCAAAACCCCATCGAGCAAATACTTTCTACCTGGCGTATCCGCAATGATTCGAATCGGGAAGTGCCCGTCTTGTGCACGGTCAAACAATACTTCCCTCTTGCAGACATCACATGTCAACATGGTTCACGCAACCTCCTTCACAATCGCCACAACCGCCTTGTTCACAGCACGCCGAAGTGCCGGTAAGGCCTCCTGCTGCGACAGCGCATTATACCGACCGTGCACCGCCAGTCGCTTACCGGCCGCCGTTTTTGCCATCAACCGAAATTCCGGCGTCCTCTTGGATATTCGCAAATGCAGCTCTCGCAAGCGCGAGAACATCCTTACCCATTGAAGCGGGTGCAGCATGGCCATGAGCGGCCGGTCGTAGCACTCGACGTAGTCTCGTTGGGTGTAGGCCATCAGCCTAATGCTCCCTGCCTCAAAGAGAAGTCATGAAACAGCTCGTTAACTTCCTCATCCCCCGACGAATACCCACGTTCCTGAAAAGTCCAAGGAGGAGGGCCAAGGCGACCGTGAAGAGCGTTTGGGTCAATGTCGGCCGGCACAAACTGAACGCGCCGAGCGTCATAATCAACATAGAGGGTCGGGAAAGGCAGGCCGTCGGATTCGCTGCGCGGTGCGAGTATCTTGCACCAGTCAACCACAATATCCTCCCGAAGCCAACGATATTTCACCGAGCATTTCCACGGCCCCACTTGCTGGCGGCAGACACTCCAAACATACCACCCGTCGCGCCGGTCCCGTGTCGCCTTCACCAACGACCGCACGGCTGTCAGGGGAAAGACCGCAACAGCGACAATTGCACTCAAGAATCCTCTACGATGGATCATGATTCACGTCCCCGTGATCTGAACTCTTTCGACTTCGTGCCCGTCGTCGTCAATGACAGACCACGTTTGGCCGACAATAAACCCTCTGTTGTCATCACTAAGCTGCGACTTCATTTTCCAGTTTGGGTACTTACAAAGAACGAACGAGTAATTGCCGACATCGGCCTTCTCGGGACTCGCCATCAAAAACTCGGCTTCAAGCGGTCGACCGTAAGAGCGCGCGACGCGCGCAACACCACTCCAGACCCAAACCGGGACGAACCCTGCAACACACATCTGTATGAACTTACGGCGGATCATGGCGTTTGCTCAAGCTCCGCATCTATACCGTCCCTGATCTGCAACGCGCCGCCAAATTCGGCCATCACGATTTCAAGAACTCGTGTTTCGATAAGATCCACGGCCTTTGAACAATCCAGACCTGCAAACTCTTCCGCATGGAAAGACACTGCAACAAAAAACCTTGGAGCCGGATCGTACATCCCCTTGCCCATCGAGAGCCATATGGTGCCCGATCGCTCCTCAATACGAGCGATGCCTTTGAATCCAGGGAATAGCAAGGTGGCCGAACCCACGATCCGATCAGTCAGTGTTGAAAAGCATTGCTCCATAGCTTCGACGGCCAAATCCTTCGGCGTCTTACTCTGCTCGGTCTGTTTCTTCAGGGCACCCCGACAATGCTCCGGGACAACCTCCCAATCTTCGCCGAAGAGGTCCAGGCGAGTCGGCTCGTAGGGCATAAAACCGCCACCAGGCATAAAGCGCAAACAAAGCCATTGCGGCACAGCATCAGTCGCCCCAAGCAGTTCGACCCACAGAGTAGGATCGCCCTTGCCGCCTGGATCGAGAACTGTATTGCGCCAACTCTCGCGATAAACAGCAGAACCGGCTTTCAACGCCTTCATCGCCCAACCAAAATCATTCGCCATCAAACCGCAGCCTCCTCAACTTCCCCTGGATGATCCACAGGGAAATTCGTCCAATGCGAAGTGCCTAACGTGACTCGCCCACGGATTTTGTCCCACAACTCCATGCTGTGTTCCCGGCATAGGGCATCAGTATGTGTCGAACGTGGTTCAACCGTACTACCGTATCGAATGATCACGTGTACACCTTCCGAACATCCGCTAATCGCGCAAGACATCAAACCGCAGCCTCCTCAAGTGCCTCTGCCGTAAGCCTACTGCACATCTCCGCAATCCCCGAATCGTCTGTCTCGCTCCACTCGCCGGCCTCGATCTTCGCCTTCGTAGGCAGTAGCTTGGCGTGATACGTTTGCAGAAACCACTTCTTGTCCTCTTTCGCCTGCACCAGCAACCCAATACCACCAGGCGAAGGTATATTCGTCAGTGGGATATCAGGCCACTCAACCTCCAGGTTCTGATAAACCCAATCTACGTCCTCTTGAATCCCGCCACGGTCGGATTGAGACTTCGCCATTGACAGCAACGCCCACTGACCAGACGCCACGTCTTCGGCAGCGATCTCCTGTTCATTCGGCCCGGGAGCAGCAATTTCCTGCGGGATCTCTAAAGCCTTCGGCGTGGTCCGACGCAAGGGAGTGAAGGCTTCAAAGGCCAACATATATACCTCAGCGTACCGCTGCTTATAGGACCACTCTGGATGGGCAAGTTTCAACTCCTCGCGACGTTCCGCACAAAAGGCCTGATACTTTGCCGTGCGCCGCTCTCGATTTATGCGAGCGAGAAAAAGAGCTCGCGCTGTCTCGAACGACATCCTATTACAGATCGTCAGCGTCAGCGCAGCGTGTTTGAGGAAAAGCGAGCCAGGCGGCGCCGGCAAACGCATCTTGTTTGCTCGGGTACGAGTTTGCTCTTCAGCCTGTTTCTTGTTGCGCGCACTCACCTCAGGGAAACGCAAGACTTGACCAGTTGCCCGGTCTTCAAACCCAATGTCGTAAATTGCCATGGCTATTCAGGTTCGACATTCCTGCCGAGCGCCGGGCCCTGGAGTCTGCCCTTACGTCGCAATAAGGCCTTGTACTGGCTGAAGCTGCTAGGGCTCATGCCCAATTGCTCCGCCAGATTCTTGTTCAGCACTCGTAGACCGCCCTCACGCGCAGTCTTGAGGATATCAAAGACCTGGCGCTCCCGCTTCGTCAGTTCGGTGCCTTTTGCCGGCTTGCAGCCCGGTTTCTTCGGCGTCGCCTCGTTCGGCTTGCCGTTTCGCGTGTCTCCATTGGGGCCAGCCGGAACCAATCCGGCTTCGGCAAGACTCGCCCTACCCCTTTCCGATACACGAATTTCGCACGCCAAAGATGGTCGATCGCGACTCAACGCAAAGGCATATTCCCACGTATTTATGGGACTTCCCACGCCATCTGTACACTTCGACCAGATATCACCGTTTGGTATCGGTTCATGACCGGATTTACAAAGAACGCCTGGATGCAGCCAGCGGCGTGCATCAATCCAACCCCGCACGTCAAGCATTCGCACCATATCAACGAGGGGAAACGCAGCCTCGTCCGGAAGTTCGGTCAAGCGCCAGGAAGCCCGCCGCGCCAACGCCCGCAAATACACGAGAAGTGACCTTTCAGCAGGGTCATGCACGCCAGATGGCTTGTGGCTGGGATCTCGTGGTGTTTTCTCTGTCGACTTCATTGGGGCCTCGGGGGTTTGAACAGAGATTGCTCGTATTCACGGACTACGCTCTAGTTCGGTGTTGGACATACTGATGTCCGCTCGCTGCCTGTCTTGCTGCTCCTTGTGGCACCCAGCAGGCTCGCTTTTGTACCACCTGCAATTGGTAATTGTTGACCGCGGACCCTCACCTGCAGTCTGCGGCACATCCTCAATGTTTGGACTCTCGGCCTCCGACTCAAGTCGCCGCGCAAAGCAGATCACACACATACACGGCTGATGACTCGCCTGCCGCTCGCCGTCGCAGTAGGCCAAAGCCATACGAAGCCGTTTGGCGACGTACGCCGCATCAGTGCAAATACGCGGAATCCCCACACGGCCCTGAAACCATCGACTAGCAAGCTTGCATGCCGCCTTCAGAAGCCTGTGTTCTTTTGTCATCGATGTTCCTCCGTAACACCCATACAATTTACGAACCAATGAAGCACGACTCACCTCGCCGATACTACACTGCCGATACCGCTCCGGGCGTTTCAAGAGATCGGCCTGAGTGAGCGTCAACTCCTCGTAAAGGTCCGTGAGCCCGGGGTAGCTACCATCAAGGAGCCACCTCCGAATCAGAGTAAAGGCCGCCATCAATTCTTCAGAGGTTGCTGCCATAAGCACATCCACTCCGGTAGTCGTAGTCTATACACGACATCTGATTCGCCATCTCTATTGCTGCCAGCCGCTGACCTTCATCCAACGGACGCAGAGCCTCGTAAGCAGCCTGCTCATCAAAGTCCGGGAGATTCCGGCACCACTCCAAACTATCGTCATCGACATTCAAATCATCTACCACGAGGTGCAACTTGCTCGCACAGCCATGTGCAGCGATCAGTTCGGCGACAACTAATGCAGCCTTGCGTATGGGGCAAGCCGTAGTCTCCGTGGCTATGTCTTCCATAACTCATTCTCTGTCGTCATGTCAATTTCTCAATACTAAAGGTTCTGTCCGCCAGCTCAAGGGCAGTCGCACAGCTCGACTGGGCTTCACTTGAAGGCTGGCTCGCACGGTTTCCTTGGGCTTCATCCGATCGGTGGCTCGCACCCTTCATTGGAGTTCAGCGAATCCAAGGCTCGCAATCATCTTTTGGGTTCCATCGGCAAACTGGCTCGCACTCATATTTCGGACTCCAAGGTCCACGTGGCTCAACATCACCACAACCCTACCACCAAACCAAGGCACACAACATAGCTAAAACCCACACTGACGGGGAAATGAACGGCCGTTGAAGGGGATAAGTAGGTACCTGGCGCGGTTCGCAGGGTGGGGGGGAGGAACCGATTCTAGCCGCAGGGAAAGCATGCTTTTTTTCTGACGCGCGCAAGTCGTTGCATAGCAAGCGCTTACGTCACCAACGTCCGATAGTCGAATGTATCATAAGCTCTATTATGGGACGCTGGCGGGTATGGGCCTGGGACAATCGCTAGGCGTCGATATCATAAGTGGGTACTATTACCCACTTTGTAACAAGCTACCCTACAAGCCCCCACATCTCCCGCTCTTCCATCTTCCCCATTCTGCCAGACTGGGTACTATTACCCACTTGTTCCGTCTGCGCTACAGTTGGGTACTATTACCCACATGCTGGTGCGTGCCAGTTGTACAAGGCGCTTGTCCAGCCGCCTGCAAAGCGCCTGCAAGGTCGACCTCGCTCAAGCGGTCTATCGCGAGGCACGTATTGGTAGCTGACTGAGGTAACAACTGATAACAGGTGAATTGAACTTCCGACCTACCTTCCCAATTATACAGCCCAAATCCGGAATTGCAATAGCGCTTTCAATCCAGGAAAGATACTGTAATTATGACGCACGTGCTTATTTGCTTGGACACGTCCTAAAATAAATCTTCGCCCGTAAGTCCTGTATTGACAGTCACTTACCATTTTGTCGCTTGACAGCCGCTTGCAATATAGTAAGCTAATGGTAGATAAGTGGCCCGGCGCTGTTGGGACAGCCCGGACCATGGCCAAACCCTTAAAATGGAAGGATATGACGATGCAATTCTACACTGATCCGAGTCGTGAGCAAGACGCGCGCGCTTTACCTGATGCTGAGGCGTTCTATGTCGGCCTCGGCAGTCGTAGCGAACACTTCCCGGTTGACGGTTCGCCTATACCACAACCCGTGCCACACGGCTGGTATTGGTGGGCGTGCTTCCCCGGCTGCATGCCTGACAGCGGCCCTATCGGTCCATTCGAGACCGAAGGGCTCGCAATTGCGGACGCGCGGGAAGGATGTGCAGCGTGAGGTCCAAACGAATACGCGAGACCCGCGTCACGCTGCGATCATACGTCAACGGCGAAGCGCTCGGCAAGTATAAGGTGTTCTGGTGGAAAGCGGCGCTCGGCTACAGCGTCGTAGGACTCGACAACAGCCTAATCACTATTGTCTATCCGGAGGATGTTCGCGGTCTCTTGACGGCGAACAATATCGCAGCACACGGAGTCGAAGCGGACGCTGCTCGAAAGGCGGTGACGGTATGACCTATCCCTACAACACAGCCCACGGGCTCGGCAGACGCTGGCAGTTCATTCCTCTGCCTGTCTACCTGCGAAACACGGCCCGCGATTCCAGCGGCACGCCGTGGGTACGCATCGGCCGTAAGCTCATCGGGCGCTGGCTTGGCGAGCAATCGGCCAGCGGCTACGTGACAGTCGGGTTGCGACGCGATAGCTGCGCAACTGTGCTGCTGAAGCACGTCAAGCCTTTAGACGGAAGGGTAAGTGTGGTATCCCGATGAGCACAATCCAACAACGAACAATCGAACAGGCCATAGCCCTACGCAACGGGTACGCCGACGTCACCTGCGAACACTGTGGATATCCCGGTCTCGACGACACGGATACACACGTCTACACCCTTGACGATGGCGACGCAGTCTACTGCTCGCGGACGTGTGCCGCTCGTGCCCACGTTGCGAGCGTTGCGGCGGAAAGGGACATCGACTTCGGACGCCCATCCTTTCAGCGCGAAGCGGTGCTTGATGGGCCCATGGCAGACCTAACCCGTCCGGTGCCAGGACGTGAAACACGGCGGAGTGATGATTGTGGAAACGACTATTTTAAAAATCGCAGTATGTTACGACGGACAGGAATGCGTAGTTGAACTAGCCAACTACGACGAGACAGATGATTACCAACCATACCAATTCATGTTACCGAGCGGTGAGCTTGTCTGGATTCCGCTGGAAGATCTTTCTCAGCAGAATAAGGCGGAACTTGAGGCTTGGTTTAACCCGTCCGGCGGGACGTGAAACACGTGGAGAGATTATGGCAAGATGGAATCAGGCCAGCGGACGCACGGCGCAGGCATGGCACAAGCGGTATCAACAACGGAGTGTCGAAGCGGAGCGACGAATTGAATTGCTCGAAGCGGCAGGCGTGACTGGGCTGGGACTAATTCGCGCGAATGTCGCTGGCCCCGGTATCCCAGGCGAAATGTCGACTCTGTACGTCACGCAGGATGGCGCGTTCTTGGGACACCGCAAGCTAATGGTGCTTCTACGCAAACACGGCGTCGTCGGACCGGTGCAACCGAGCTACGTCGAGCGGGCCACCGCAGGCGATTGAATTCGGAGATATGGCATGAGCGACAGGAGCGACGGACTTGAAGACCTCGCCGACATCATCCAGGGCCTCTTTGACGACACGACCGACCCCGACAGGCCGTTCACAGGGCAATCGCACACGTCCAAAGGCGAGCGGGGCAAGACGGAGGTCAAGAGCATCCGATTCCGCGACCTTAAAGCAATGGGTATCTGGCCGAACATACCACAGGACGACGCGCCATGAAACGCACCGACACCTTCGACACATTTATGGACCGTATCCACCGAGCCGCCCGCTACCAGGAGCAGTGCTTTGAAAAGGCCCGATGGTTCCGTTGGGCGCTTCGGTGGCCGCGATTGCGCCACTTCCTGCTAGGGGTAACCCGCCACCGGTTTTCAACTCCATGTTCGAGGGAACTGTGGGTTCCAGACGGCAAGGGTTGGCGCCGGGAAACCTGCGGTTTCTTTGAGTGGTCTACACAACGACTCAGCCGCGACGAAGACACTTATTACTGTGGACGATGCGGCTTATATCGAGGCGGATACAAGCACGAGAATGTGGGCGGATGAAACGCACCGACACCACAATCTGGTCGCTCGCAATCCTCGCCTGGTGCGCGATGGTGGCG
>SDBU01001057.1_pt1 | contig 40504 bp, 31 predicted proteins | sample 2277071 | NCBI WGS metagenome assembly SDBU01 (sample SAMN10397929, study PRJNA504765) | marine sediment metagenome | isolation source: marine sediment core GS08_GC12, 126 cmbsf | place: Arctic Ocean: Gakkel Ridge, Loki's castle | collected 2008 | reverse complement strand
CTCGAGGGCCGGGTGTTTCCTCGCCAAGGCTATGACATCTATGATGAGGGTGAAGTAGTCGGCCGCGAGACTTCCGGCACATTTTCTCCGTCGCTGAAAACCCCGATATCGCTGGGGTATGTACCGCGTGGTCGAGCCAAAGCCGGCTCCCCCGAGACAGTTGAAATCAGGGGCAAGCGACACCCGGCCGTGGTGGTCAAACCTCCCTTTTACAAGAAAGCTTCACACCAATGAGACGTTCCCCATGAATATCAGCCTTTACCTGACACCGATGCCCTCGACCCGGGTCAGCCTTGAGGATAAGACGGTAGCGGTTATCGACGTGCTGCGTTTTTGCACCTCCGCCTGTGCCGCCCTGATGGCCGGCGCGCGGGGTGTTATCCCGACTGTCGGTCCCGGCGAGGCAGGTGATATGTGGAGCAAGCTGGGAGCCGATATGACGGTCCTGGCCGGTGAACGGGACTGTGTCAAAATCGAAAACTTCAAGCTGGGTAATTCGCCGACGGAGTTTACCAGCGACAGTGTCGGCGGCAAGTTCGTGGTTATGACCACGACCAACGGGACCAGCGTGTTCCGGCGCTGCAATAATGCCGGCCTGGTTATCTGTTGCGCCCTGGTTAATATATCACGGGTGGCGGACGCAGTGGCAGAGCGAGATAGTGACCTGGTGATCGTATGCTCCGGGCATGACGGCGGCTTCTCTATTGAGGACACGCTCTGCAGCGGTATACTGATCGATCGGCTGATCAACCAGAAACACCTTCCGGCGACTCTGAACGATGCCGGCTCGCTGGCCCTGCTGCTTTACCGGACCAGCCGGACGGCCATCAAGCAAACGATCCAGCAGGGAGAACATGGCCGGCATCTGATTGAATTGGGATTCGACCAGGATTGTGAGATCGCCGCCAGCATCGATGCCATGCCGGTTCTGCCCATTCTCAAGGAGGGGCAACTGGTGATAACGAAGGAATCGGATGACGACTGAGTGCCCTGTCGTCAACGTTTTCCCTGACTCTCGGTATAAGGTATGATAATGAAGCGTATTTCTTTCCTGATACTGGCTGCTGTCCTCATCAGTGCCGCAGCATGGGCCGATAACGGCGTCAAGTTTGCCTTCGACGTCTACCAGTATGATTCCACTCGCCAGGAAAACGTACGGATTGTCACCGACACCGCCCGACTGGTCAGAGGGATTGCGGCCAACGGCTTCCTGGCCGCTTTTTCGGTGGAAGTCAAAATCGACCAGATCGATAGTGCTCAGGTATCTTTCGATCTGCACCTGGTAACTCTGGGTCCACCGGCCGAGGCAATCTCGCGGAGATTCAGCGTCGAATACGGTTTACCGGCTGCGATCAAACCTATCGCCGGTAAGGGCGCGGCAATCTATAAACTGGTGGTAACGCCCCTCTCGGCGATCACCGTGGACACCTCCGGGTGCGCCTTCAGCCATCGCGATGAAGGCGTCTTTCGATTTGATCCCACGGCTAACATGGATCTGTACTTCGTGCCCAACTCTCTCGGCGACTACTACTTTGGATCCGTCAAGGAACTCTTTGAACACGATTACCGACTGTTTAAGAACCTGCTTGATTTCAATCTGCCGGGCAAATACCACGTTTTCCTGTGTCCCTGCCCGCTCTCTTCGGTGATCTGGGATAACCGGTTCGGGATGGCGATCGATCCCACCTCCGGCACGGCCTTTGCGATCTACAGTCAGTCCATCAACTCCGCCGACCCGTTCCTTATCGTGCAGATGGCCTTGCTGCGTAACCTCGGGTATGCACCGCCGTTTCTGTCGGAAGGGCTGGCGTCCTACCTGGCACCGGCGGTACTCGACATGAAGGAGTTGCAGCAGGAGGGACGGACACTACCGCTGACGTTCCTGCTGAACAGCGATCAGTATTACCGCGCCGATCCGGTCATTGCTGATCTTTCCTCGGCTACATTTGTCAAGTACCTTATCGATCAGTATTCGCTGACACGATTGAGGTCACTATGGAAAGTGGCTGATGACCTCAACCTGGGCACCGCCATCGAGCAGATATATGACCGCAGCCTGTCGCAACTGGAACGGGAGTGGCACACTTACATCGATACCGTGACGATCTCCGCCAAGGAGTTCACTTTCCACATCGAGCGGTCGGAGCAGATGCGCGACTACTCCCGGATGTTGCGGTATGCCCGCACGTTTGTGCGGCAGGCGACGACAGCCGACGACTCTCTGGGCGCGTTGTACCAGCTTAAGAGAGCCTGCTTCTTCACCGGTGATTACTATGCCGCCACCACGGCTCAGGCGGCATTGACCAACCTGGCTGCCGAGACGGCCGGAAACTGGACCGGCCTGGGGGCTTACAAAATGATGAACGGTTATTACGAAGAAGCCCGCGCGGACCTTCTCAAGGCGCTGGAGATAGACTCCACCGATAATTTTACCCGGTTCAACCTGGCCTTAAACAACCTCCTGACAGGCAGAGAAACAGAAGGTCGACGGATACTGCAAGACCTGGTTGACAATCCCACCCGGTACAGCGGTGGCGAGAGCAAAGTCTTGTTGGCCGGTATTCTCAGAGCTTCCGCCGACAAGGCTGACCGCGCCCTGGCTACCACTTATTTCAATGAAACACAGACTTTCTATGACCAACAGTTGCAAACCCACAGAGCTTCATCCACAGCTTATCTCTGGCTCGGCATCGCATTTCTGGGGTTGGACGACACCGGCATGGCCGGAGATTATTTACAAACGGCTTTGTTCCTTGAGACGCGACCCTTTTATCAGGGAATGACCAATCTCTGGTTGGGGAAGACCGCCGATCTATTGGGTGATCGTTCGGCGGCACGCGATTTCTATGGGCGTGTTTTGTCTCTGGCTTCAGCCGACTATCACCAGGTAGAAGCTCGCCGCTACCTTGACACACCGTACCGGCAATAGGCGCACAAGATGTTTGGTTTTCTGAATTCGACAGTTCTGCTGGCGGCGGCCGCTTCCCTGGTTCCTCTGCTGATACACCTGTTCTTTCGTCGCCGCGTCAAGGTGGTTGAGTTTTCATCACTGAAACATCTCAAGGCGATGCAGCGACGTCAGGTGCGACGCCTGAAGATCAGGCAATGGCTGCTGTTACTTTTGCGGATGCTTATCATCCTGATGGTGGTGCTGGCGTTTGCCCGTCCCACCAGTACCGGCGGCAGTGTCGGCGCTCATGCCACCGTGTCGGCCGTGGTATTGATGGATAACTCGGCTTCCATGAATCGTCAGACGGCTGATGGTGATCTGTTCGAAATCGCCCGTCGTCAAACCGAACGACTGCTGGCAACGTTCGGTGAAGCCGATGAAGTGGCCCTGGTGCCTTTGTGCCGCAGCAAGCCGTCGGCGCCGATTCTCCGGCTGGGTTCACCGGCCACAGCCATACAACAGTTGCGTGATTTGCCGGCCGGACATGGTCGGGCTGATCTCGAAGGCGGTCTGGCTGCCGCTGCGAGCGTGCTGGCCGACGCCGGTAATCTTAACAAGGAAATATACATTGTCTGCGACCGCCAGAGAGGCTCGCTGCCGGACAGCCAGGTGCTGACGTCAATTGACGCTCACGTCTATATCGTGGACCTGCCTCTGGAGGGACACGCCAACTGCGGCATAACCGACGTGGCGTTTGGAGGCCAGTTGTTGGTGCCGGGGCAGGATTTTGATTTTACCGCCACCGTCAGAAACTACGGCGCTGACGACCGTTCCGATATTATTGCTTCGCTGTTTATCAACGATCAACGGGTAGCTCAGGTCGATCTTGCCGTCGCCGCCGGACAGGAAACCACCGCTCGCTTTACCCGGAGTCTGTCCCGAGGAGGCTTCCATTCCGGTTACGTCGAACTCTCCGACGACCGCTTCGCCGGTGACAACCGTTACTATTTCAGCTTCCGCATCCCACCGACGTTCAACGTGCTAATAATCGACGGCGACGGAACCGGGCAGTTGCTGGGCCTGGCCCTGGTGCCATCGGCCTCGGCCAACCGTTACTGGTCGGTCAAACGGGCCGGTCTGCAGGAATTGTCCCAGGTGAGTTTTTCCGACTACGACGTCATCATTCTGGCCGGCTCGCCCACTCTGCCGGCGTCGTATGCCAATCGTATCAAGACTTTTGTCAAAAACGGCAAATCCCTGCTGCTGACCTACGGCGACCGAACCGACATCGATTATTTCAACCGGGTGTGGTCTGAGGTCTCCGGAGTCGTGTTTGACGAACCGCTCCGACAAGATTTCACCCGGGCCGGGTACTATACTTTTCACACTTTCGATCTGAACCATCCCATCTTCGCAATCTTCGGCTTTGAGAAAAAGCCGCCACCGGAGATTAAATTCTTCACCCTGCCCAAAGCCCATACCATCGGTGAGGCCCGAACATTGGCCGATTTCACTGGCGGTCGGCCGGCGATGGTCCAGACCGATTTCGGCCAGGGGCGGGTGGTGACTTTTACTGCTCCGATAGCACCTGAGTATACCGATCTGGCAGCACGGGCTTTTTTTGTGCCGCTGGTGGCCAGAACCGTTGAGTATCTCAGTTCTGATCTGTCCAGTTACGACGTGCATCTGTTCACGGGCGATCATATCAGGCGCAATCTCATCGTGAAGGGCGCGGTGGGGGCAGTTTATGAGTTAACTACTCCCGATGACCGGGTTTTCAGCATCCCTCCCGAAGAACAACAGGGCATACTGGTGGTGTCACCTGAACCGACCGACCTGCCCGGTATCTATCGCATAAGTTCGCTGAGTTACGAGGTTGACCGGTTTGCGGTTAATCTTGATCCTGACGAGGGTGACCTGACGGCTGCCGACGTGGACCAGTTTGCCACGTCCCTGGGTGCCCAAGACTATCGCCTGCTGGATGCAGGCGAGAACGTGGCTGCTGCCATCGCCCAACTCCGCTTCGGTAAAGAACTCTGGACCCTCTTTTTGTGGACGGCAATCATGCTTCTGGCCGCCGAGATGCTGCTTTCGAGGGCTGTCGGCGCCGGGGAGTAGCCGTGACCCTTCTTACCGCAGACAAAATCTCCAAGAAGTTTGACGATCAGATCATCTTCGAGGACATTTGTATTACAGTCGGAGACGAAGATCGCATCGGCCTGGTCGGCAAGAACGGCAGTGGCAAAACCACGCTGTTTGAGATCATGGCCGGACGCGTCAGTCCCGATAGCGGTACCGTCGTTCGCGCCAAAGCCTGTCGCATCGACTACATTGAACAGGACCTGAGCCGTTACCTCAATCTGAGTCTTTTTGAGTTCGTCGCCTCAGCAAGAGAGGACCTGCTGACCCTCCGGCAGCAAATGCAGACGCTACAGCAGCAAGTGGCGGCCACCCCCACCGACGGGGCCATCCTGACCCGGCTGGGGCAGTTGCAGAGTCGCTTTGAAGCGGAGGGCGGCTTCGGCTTTGAGAGTGAGGTCCGTATCATCCTGGCCGGGCTTGGTTTTGAACCTGACCGGCACGTCGAGCAACTGCGCCATTTCTCAGGTGGCGAAAAAAACCGGGCCGGCCTGGCGCGCGTTCTGGCCGGCAACGGCACCCTGCTGCTGCTGGACGAACCCACCAACCACCTGGACATCGAATCCACTTTGTGGCTGGAGGATTACTTAAGCAAGATCGACAGGAGTTACCTGATCGTATCGCACGATCGCGCTTTCCTGACGGCTGCGGTACAGCAGGTGTGGGAGATCAGTCACGGACAGATCGATTTCTATACCGGCGGCTTTGCCGGCTACCTCAAACAAAGAGATGAGCACCGCCGACTGCATGAACACCGCTACAAACACCAGCAGCAGGAGATCAAGAAGATCGAGGAATTCGTGCGGCGCAATATGGCCGGGCAAAAGACCAGGCAGGCGCAGTCCAGACTGAAATACCTCAATCGCATTAAGCGCCTGCCCCCGCCCCGGTCAGAAGGCAAGACCACCAACCTGCCGATGCAACTGTCCGGTCGTTCATTCGCTCACGTGCTGGCGGTCGAGAACGTGACTCTCGGTTACGGTTCCACGGCGGTTGTCACCGGGGTTTCCTTTGACATCTATCGCGGCGACAGGGTTGGACTGATCGGCCCCAACGGATCGGGCAAAACGACAATTCTCAAGGCACTTTGCGGTGAGCTGGCGCCAATCTCCGGTGATATCAGGCTGGGGACCAACGTCGATGTCGCCTACTTCGACCAGGAACTGGCTGACCTGGATCCGGAGTTGACGGTACTGGATACGGTCTGGACCGCCGACCCCACCGCCGAAATGGGTCGTATGCGCTCGTTTCTGGGTCGTTTCGGTTTCAGCGGTGACGACAGTCTCAAACCGGTAGCAGCCCTCTCCGGCGGCGAAAAAACCAAACTGGCCCTGGCCCGGCTGTTATACCGCCCGGCCAACTTCCTGATCTTTGACGAACCGACCAATCACCTGGATCTTGATTCCCGCGAGGTACTGGAGAAGGCATTGATAGAATTCGACGGCAGTTGCCTGATCGTCAGCCACGACCGCTATTTTCTGGACCGTGTTATCGACCGCATTTTCTATCTGAAAAACACCTCGCTGCAGATATTCGAAGGCAACTATACCTACTTCAAGGAAAAGACAACCGTGACAGCTCCACCGGCCAAGACCACCGACAAATCTCAAAAGGCAGCTTACATGGCCTTCAAGGAGAAGTCGCGACGACAGTCACGCCACAAGCGAAGGGTTCAGTCGACAAGGTCGAAGATCACCGACCTGGAGAAGGAACTGGGACAACTGGATGAGGGTATCCGCTCCGACATCCCCCGCAACGACTGGGAGCAGCTTCACCAGGCGTCGTTGCGCAAGCGGAAGCTGGAAGATATGATACTTGATCTCTACGCCACGCTCGAACAACTGGAGAAGACTAACCTTGATTAGGCTGCTGGCCATATCGGCATCTCCCATCGAAGGGTCGTCTACCGACCTTCTTCTCAATCGTCTGGCGACTGCCGTCACGGACAACCTGTCCGGCAAATATCGGACCAGCACTGATTTCGTGAAGCTGAACGATTTGCGTTTCGCACCCTGTCAGTCGTGTGGCGAGGCGCCGACTCCGAAGTTCTGTTTTCTGGAGGACGACCTGACCGATATCTATGCCAGGCTGGTCGCCTGCGACTGCGTTCTGTTCGGCTCGCCCGTGTATTTTGACAGCGTGTCGGCACAGGCCAAGATGTTTATCGATCGTTGCAATTGCTTCCGTCCGCCCGACTTCAACAACGTCGACCCGCAACATGATTTCATCCGCCTACTTGACCGTAGCCGTCCCGGAGCCATGGTGCTGGTGGGCGGTCGTAGAGGCTGGTTCGAGGGAGCGCGACGAGTGGTGGCCGGTTTTTTCAAGTGGGTGGAGGTAGACAACCAGGGTGTACTTACCTATGCTTCACCTGATTTCACCCGGTCCGGCAACGTTGCCGACTGCCCCGACACGTTGAAGCGAGCCGATGAACTCGGGTGGTTGCTGGCGGAGGCAATAGTCAAGAAACATGAATGACGCCAACACTGAAGACTACTACCGGGCGCGGGCACCGGAATACGAACAGATATACTATCGTGATGTGCCGGATCGCAGGCGGGAAATTGACCGGGATGCGGCCCGGTTGATGGACCTGGTCGATGGCCGGGAAGTCGTTGATATCGCCTGCGGCACCGGCTACTGGACGCAGGTAATGGCCCGGAAAGCGGCTTATGTCGCAGCCATGGACATCTCTATGGAGATGCTGGCAGAGGCTCGCCGCAAAGAGTACGCCCGACCGGTAGACTTTCTGACGGCCGATTTGCAGTGCCTGCCGATTGCCGAGGCCAGCTTCGACGTCGTAACACTTGGTTTCTGGTTTTCCCATCATCCCCGTCAGGATTATCACCGGCTGTTTCAACAGATACGACGGCCACTCAGGAAAAACGGATTGATCTGGATGATTGACAACAACCCCCCGGCAGAAGGACCGCAGACTAATATCATCAGAACCGACAAACACGGCAACAGTTTCAAGATCCGCCGGCTGCAGAACGGCACCGAGTTCGTGATCCTGAAGAACTACTTCACCCGCGATCAGTTGCAGTCAATCCTGGCGCCGTGCTTTTCCATCAAGCGTCTGGACTATGGAACTTACTACTGGTCGGTACTGCTGGCGGTTTAGATTCTGACACGCAGCTTGACATCGACTCGGGATATTATATATTCGACCTGCTGAATCGGTCGCTGCCCCCGGCTCTAAACAACGTCGGTTGGACCGGGCTAAGGATTTGGCGGCAGTCGCCGATTCGTCTTAAGGTACTGGGAGATAGTCCAAGGGCAGGGCATGCGGCTCTGGACCGCAGAATCTGGGTTCGAATCCCAGTCTCCCAGCTTTTCTTTTATAACTTATTGCAAAACAACTACTTAAAAAATGGGTTCGAGACCTTTCGACGTTTTCTGGCCACTTTGTAAGGCAACACGAAGAAAGGAACAGACGTATGATCCTGTGTCTCTTTGAGAACATCAGGAGTCTCTCTCTCTTACTTCAAGAGTATCATCTTCTTCATGGCCACTATATCGCCTGCCATCAGTCGGTAGAAGTAAATACTACAGTCCACACTGTTGCCATCCCACATGACCGTATGCTCACCAGCCTAATGAGCCAAGATGCAAAGTTGTGACGAGTGTGGCCATTCCTGCAAACTCGGGGTGGACCAGTGTCAAAGACCGCGAAATCGCTTTGCATGAAGAAAAAGCCCACACAACCGAATCGGTGAAGTGCAAGTTCTTGATCCCCTTGGTCAGTTCACCATCTTAGATAAGGAATGTGCCGTCACGGGTCATACCGGCCAGGATATCATCTGGGACATCTGATTGACCAAGCACGTAATGGAAGCGTGTTACCAACCAAATCACATTCAGTGGTATAGCAATCTTGAGCCGCAAAATGGCAGGGCAGGTTACTTCATGTCAAGTAATTACACATTTCCTTTCTTACCAGCGTTGTGCCGGTTCGTTCCAACGCGGTGGTGCCAAGCCTACTTTCATGGATTCATACCGGTACACCACCAGGCCGGATGCCAACAACCAATAAGTCCATGAGGATGAATGTTGATCAACCAACAGCAAACATGCCACTTCAATATGCGCACCATAATCACAATGCTACGCGATTGAAGAAAGAAATTCAGGGGCATTTGACACACCTGATGGGTCATATGACCCATCAGTATACCCAATGTGATCCACGTAACGAGCGGTTCTTGAGAAACTGTTTTCAATAGCGGGGTCTGATAAGAATACGTACACCTATGTGCTTGAGAGATGGTTAGATACTCTTCGGGGAAAGTTTCCCCCCCATGCATTGCCGAGCATTTGTGGAGCGTCACGTGACGCGGCACACGGTTTGCTCAATCTTTGATTTAGAAGGAACAAGACATACAACTCACATACACTTTGATGGTTAAGTAAACCGATGAGAGAAGTCCGGTATCGCGCACGTAGTAGTTTTGCCGTGATTGTAGCGCTTTTAGTTGTTGCCTGTGGCTACTCCCGTGCAAATGAATACCCGGAAATTTACCACGAGACTACTATTACGGCCGATGCCAACGGCACAATCTTTGTTTCTCAACCGGGGCTGAATCGTGTCTCGTTGTATGATGCGTATTGGTGGCATATCAAAGACATCAACAACGTTGACCAAGCTCTTGGGATGGCAGTCGTAGATGACCGATTATTTGTGGGCTCCGGCAATCAGATCGCGATCTACGATGTCTCCAGCGGCGTAAGAATCGGAGCGTTTGACTATCAGTTTGAACAGGTCAACGACATTGAGGCAGTTTCTTCCGACCTGTTATACGTCGCGGACAGTAAAGCTGATAAGATCAAAGTGTTTAACTCATCCGGCGAGTTGCAGTTTGAGTTCGGAGCATCGGGAGACGGCGAGGGCGAGCTTGATTTCCCGGCAGCCTTAACTGTTGATGAATCCGCTAACAAGGTTTTTGTCGGGGACCAGAACAACTCACGGATTGTTGTTTTCGATCTGGATGGAAACTTTGTGACCAGTTTTGGCCGGCACACCTATCAGGACCCGGTAACGTTCGAGTGGGTCTTTGAGGGTACCTTTTCCTGCATTCATGGTCTTGCCTGTAGCCAGGATGGTCGTCTGTACATCGCAGACTCATATCAGTCGAACGTGCAGGTACTGGATTATGATGGCAACTGTCTGGGTTTTATCGGCAAGTTTGGTAATGCCCCGGGTGATTTCAAATTGCCACAGGACGTGTTTTGCCACGGCGACCAACTTCTGGTAAGCTCTCATGCGTCAAGCAAAGTTGAGATTTTTGGGAAACTGCCCACCGGTGTAGATGATCCGGGCAGTGATGCAGCCATGCCCACTGGCTTTCGCTTGAACCAGAACTACCCCAACCCTTTTAATCCTACCACCCGGATCGATTTCTATCTTGACCACAGTGGGTACGTAACTCTCACGCTTTATAACATACTCGGTCAGCAAGTGACATCGCTTGTGAATGGTTTCTTCCCACGGGGTGGACATTCTGTCGAATGGAATGCCACCGATGGTGATGGTAGACCGGCAGCTTCCGGAATCTATTTCTATCGGTTGAAGAGAGGCGATCAGAGTGTGACGAAGCGCATGCTGCTCCTCAGATAGGACCGAAATGACTGGCCACAACGTTCTCAGAATATTGACACTCCTGATCGCACCTTTTTTTCTATTCCACTCGTCGCTTGTTGAGGCCGACCCGAACGAGCAGCTTTCCCCCATGGGGATTGATCCGCCACACCTGCTGTTAGGGGGAATGAGTTCCTGTGACTTCTGCCACGTTGACTACCTGAACAAACCTGAACCTTTGACTGAGGACTGGATATCTTTCACCAAATGCATGAGTTGCCACACCGACGGTGGGTCGGCTACTCCTGCTGATGTTCATGTGGTGTCTGGTGACACTATCTGGTGCGAAAACTGTCACGACCCACATCATCATCAGGATATCTGGCCGCATAAGTACATCAAGAGTCAGATTGAGACCCCGGCCGGCTACACCATGACGGTGGTATTTGCCGATTCTCTGGACTTTGTCCATGGTGATCCGGCTTACGACGGCATCTGTGAGATCTGTCATACGGAAACCGCCTACCATCGCGATGATTCAACGGGAGATCATAGTCATAATCTGGGGACCGATTGCATGGTTTGCCATGCACATACGGCTGGTTTCCAGGGCGGTTGCACCTCGTGCCACGGTACCCAAGGCGTCAATGCGGCGCCACCGGTGGATATCTGGGCCGATGACCAGGGCATCAACGGTGATGACGTCGGGCAACTGTGGAACGGCTTCATCAATATAGCCCGGCCTGATCCGGAAAGCAGCGGTGGCTGTCGCTGGCTGTCCCAGCCGGGGGATGAGATGCTGGATGAAGACCAGATGACGTACGTCGGCGATAACCGTGGTAACAATGATGTACCTGGCGCCGCCAACAACACGATATTCAAGGGACTGATAGATTGGGTTAACTGGAAGCCGGTGGCCGACTACTCGGGTGTCGACGATCCGCCGAACTAGGATAATGAAGGCGATGTGATACCATTGAGGCTTACTTGCACGACCGGTGCAATTCCTCTGGACTAAGTGGCCTGGCTTTGGTAGATTGTTAAACAGAAGCACCTCATTCTGTCGAGGAGCCTACCGAAAGCAGGCGAGTCAGCATCGCCGACAGACGGCAAGGAAATGCCTGTGGAAGAACAAGAGCCTTACTGTTGGGACTTTATTGATTGCCCTGAATCTGTCAGGTCTCAGTGTCCGGTGTTTCGGGATAAGAGCTACAAGTGCTGGGAATACGAGGGTACGCAGTGCAGTAAGATACTGGGATTCTCGTACGACTGCGAGCATTGCCGTTACTATCGGGCCAGAGCCGTGAAAGAGGCAGTTGAAGCGAAAAAAAACCTTCACCCGGGGATTCGGATCGAAAGAAAACCAGGGAGTTAATGGATATGAAGGTTAGAGAAGCGACCCTGATGAAAAAGATATGGTATTTTTTTCTGGTGGGGTTTACCTGTCTGGCAGCGATCTCCCTCTCAGGATGCGGCGGCAAACCTGCCACCCAAATAGACCTTGTCTGGCCATTACCTCCGGAAAAGCCGCGCATTCGGTGGATACGGAGCATATCTTCAGCCAGTGACATCTCACGCAGCGCATTTAGCAGGTTCAAGGAGAATCTCCTCGGGGCTGATGATGAGATAAGACTGGTCAAACCCTACGGCGTATGTACCGATCGCCAGGGGAGGATATATATTTGCGATACCGGCAGCGGCAAGGTATTTGTTTTCGATTTGCAGGCGACTAAAAAACGGGAGAAGCTGCAGTTTATTGGCGCTTCCGGTCAGGGTAAATTGATGCAGCCTATTGACGTTACTGTAACGGACAGTGGTGACGTTTATGTCACCGACTCCAAGTTGAATGCCGTCTATTGTTATGGCGGTGACTTCAAATTCAAATTCACTGTCGGTGGAACGAGCGAGTTTGCAAGACCCACCGGTATTACCTACGATCGAAAAAACAACCGTATCCTGATTCTCGACACCGTCAACCATTTGGTAAAAGTGTTCGATACCAAGGGTACCAAGATTACGGAATTCGGTGGGGCCGGAGAAATTGAAGGGAAGTTCAACCGACCGACCAACATTATCGTTGACGCCGAGGGCATGATATATGTCACCGATACGATGAACGGACGCATCCAGGTTTTTGATGAGAACCTGGATTTCCTGAGAACAATTGGCTCCCTCGGTCAGACTGCAGGTACTTTTGCGCGTCCGCGAGGAGTCGGCATCGATACTGAAGGGCACATCTACGTTGTCGATGCAGCTTTCGACAATGTTCAAATCTTCGACCAGGAGGGCAGCCTGCTGCTGTTCTTTGGGCAACCCGGATTTGGTCCGGGGGAATTCTGGCTTCCGGCAGGGATACATATTGATCAGAACGACCGTATCTATGTGGCCAATTCCTATAACCATCGCATAGAGATCTTCCAGTACATTGGCGAGAAGTACCTGGAATCGGCACAAGAAAACTGAGTGGTGCGTGATTTAACCCACCCGGTGGGTGAAATCACACACTTACTTCCTTTCCCAACCATTCGCATCGGACAAGACAGTTTTACTGCGACAACAGGCGCCCATGCCGTAATCTTTGTGTTCATCTAACGCGTTGCACAATAGTATATTACAGCAAGAGCCGCACTCCTTGCCTGCTCACGTTTCCGATTGTGATATGGTTCACAATACTTTGTTCCATGATTGATAGACGGCATCACATTTGCTGCCTATCAGTAAGGACAATAACACTATACGAACCTATTATGCGTAAAGGAGTTCCAAGTGAAACGTGTACTGTTTATTCTGCTGGGGCTGCTTCTGGCGGTCTCGGTGACCAACGCCGGTATTGTGGAGTCGAAGCATGATCTATCTACCAGCGGTGGGATAACCGACAAGTCGCAGGGGGCAAGTCCCACCGATCGTATCTGTATTTTCTGCCACACGCCCCATAACGCCAACCCGGCCGTACCGCTCTGGAACCATGACTCGTCATCCGCCACTTTCACACCCTACTCAGGACTGGACCTGGATCATGTGACATGGTCATCGGCCACGGGTCCCAACGAGCTTTCCAAGCTCTGTCTTTCCTGCCACGACGGCACGGTGGCAGTCAATTCGCAGCTAAACAGTTCCGACCCGACCATGGGCAGCGGCACTGAGCTTGATGCTTCCGGGATGCTGGTTGCAGGCTCGAACCTTGGCGCCAACCTTCAGTCTGACCTTTCCAATGACCACCCGATTTCTTTTGACTACATTCTGGCTGATTCTACCGACGCCGAACTGGTTAACATTGCTACCGTCAAATCTTCGACTGACCTCAAGTTCTATGGCGCCAGCGAGACCATTATGGAATGCTCCACCTGCCACGATGTCCACGAGTATGGCGCTACCGCAGACATGCAGCCGTTCCTCAACGAAAGTAAGGCGGCCTCCAATCTCTGCCTGAGTTGCCATGTTAAGTAGAGGATAGCGGGCACACGCCCGACAAGTTTCCAGGCATGAAAAAGTCTTTCGGGATATTCCTTTTTCTGGTGCTGCTTAGCGGCGCCTCGGTGCAGGGTGAATCGGTGGTAGGATCACCTCATGACCTCTCATCCGGCACCGGGGGCAGCGGCAAGTGGGCTTCTCTGGATGAGGACCAGGTATGTATTTTTTGCCATACGCCTCACAATGCCAACCCGTCGGTGCCACTGTGGAATCACGAAATGTCCAGCGGCACTTTCCAACCTTATACCGGACTCGACCTTGATCATACTCCCTGGGACGGTCAGGCTACCCCCAACAACCTGTCCAAATTTTGTCTGGGATGCCACGATGGTGTCACGGCCTTAAACGCTTTGGTGAACCCGAGCGGATCGATTCCAACCATGCAGGCGGGTTTCGAACGGTTGGGACAAGCGTACTACCCCGGTTCACCTTACTCGGATGGCTGGGGTGCGAATATCGGAGAAGATTATCCCGGTGGAAATGTCGGCATCGTCAATCTGGACAACGATCATCCGATATCGTTCGACTATACCGTGGCCCAGTCTGGAGATGGCGAACTGTTCGACATCAACACTCCGAAATCGCGTGGGTTGGTGTTCTACGGAGCTCCCGGCAACACCGGTTCTATCATCGAATGTTCCACGTGCCATGATGTTCATGACTACGGTAACGACGCTGTGGGGACCAAGCCTTTTCTGAGGGCAACGGTAAACCAGAGTTACTTATGCCTTTCGTGCCATAACAAGTAGGCTGTGAAGCTCTCAGAGTAATAAGGCCGGATAGCTTTGTCCCGGAGTTACTCGGTCTTTTTCCTGAGCATTATTTGCGAACGTGTTAATGTGCCACGGTTACCCAGGATCCATTTTCTTGTGCTGTTGTTTATCTGTTGTAGTATTTCAGGTTTGGCGCAGGAGAGTGTTCTCAGGAGACACCGCCAGGGGTATGTCCTCAGGGGCTATGTTGAGCCGAGTTATCGCTACTTCAGAATCAACGCCGCGGGCGTCACTACTTCCACGTCCATCCTGACTGAGGATCTCCGTGCCGATGTGAGAGGTTACATTCTCGACTATCGCCTGTTCTCGTTTCGTCTTGGCTCCAGCTTGACAAACAATGACCGGTGGTTCTCCTCGTATGGTTATGCGAGAAAGAGTTCCGGTCGGAGCGTTAGTTTGTACAATTTCACCGGCACTATCCTGCCGCAGGGTCGTCACCCCCTCAGTTTCTTCTCGTCCTATCACAGGGGCTACAGCACACCGGCAGCCGGGTCAGAAGTCGTTATTGATTCTCGAGTAACCGGTGGAGCGCTGGCATTGAACTATTCCTCGATTCCCAAGTTGAGCATTTCACTGAACCGGAGTTCCACGAAATCCGCCTCATCGTTTCGCCCCCGGGACAGAGTGAACCGCTTCTTTGAGATAACTGCCCGTCAGAACTGGGAGTCGATATCCCGACTGAAGGCGTCCTATCGTGCGGAGGACCAAAGTGACCGGTTGCGGGGAACGACCAACTCTACCAGACTGCTACGCCTGGACGGTCAGACCAGAATTCAGAATAAGTTGTTTCTTAACGGTCTGTTGGGTTACTACCAGTTCAATCAACTGGAGACCATTTCCGCCAACACACGGTTTCGGTTCAATCCGACGAGGCGGTTTTCAGCCAACCTGTCAGGCGATTTTGCCGAAGAGACAGACGAATCTCGGTGGTCACGGCGGCATGCCTTCGTATTTTTTTCCCAGGGATGGGTTAACAAGAGTTTGCAACTAAATTACGAGATGTCCGGCAACAGGTCCACCACTCAAGCCGACAGCCTGACAGCAATGAGCTCGGATTTCACACTTACTCCGGGATACTACTTAGCATTCTCCGTGAGCGAGTATAGGTTCGTGCATAGTTATTCCTTTGGTTATGGTCATCATGTGCGTTCCGACTCAGCCAAGGGACGCTCATTGAGCCATAACGTATCAGTCAGCGTCAGCAGGGTTCTTGCTAAGCGGCTCAATATGGTCAACTCGTATAGCTTTTCTACGAGTGAGGCCGATTACATCGGGGGGATTTCGATCACCACCCACGTCCTGTCATCAAACCTCGATGGCAGGGTATCACGGAAACTACGCCTTCGATCCCGCGGGGAATATACGCGGTATAAGTCTTCTACTGACGCGCTGACAAATCGCAGGACCACTTACAGGGGGGAATTAGAAGGGTTTTGGGCGCTTAGCTGGCGTTTATCTTCGACTTCCGGCCTGCGATATCGTCGGGAGCAAAACGACCGTAAGCAGGATATTATAACGGTCTTTTCTAAAGTCAGGTACTTTCCTACCAACCGGCTGAGTGTTATCCTTGAGCTTTCGCACAACCACGAAACTATCGATAATTCGAGTGAATCGGCGAGCTATTTTAGCTTGGACTATGCCTATCGAAACCTGACCTTGTTTGTCGACTGGAAATTGCGCCATTATTCAAATCAGGGTGAATTTACCAGTCACGAGTTTTATATTAAAGTACGCAGGAGTTTCGATATTCGGTTACGACGGTGAGATTGATTGAAGGCAGAATACTGATTGTGATGGTGGTCTTTGCCGTGGGATTTGCTGCTCTAAAACTGGCACGGTCATACAGTCCGGATGAAGACCGGGACTCTCTTAGCTGTCATAGCGATGTGATCGATGGCAAGCTCGTGCACGGCCCGGTAGCGACCCTCGACTGCAACGCTTGTCATACTGAAGGTCAGATACTGGACACAATGGTCACAACCGGGTTATGCCTGGATTGTCATAGCGATCTGTTACCGGATGGCTCGGCGATGTATATTGTACATCCACCGTTTCTCAAAGGGGGATGTTTGCAATGCCACCGCGTTCATTCGGCTGATGAAAGGGACTTGTTGCGAGAATCAAAGAGGGAGCTTTGTCTACGATGTCACCAGGACTTGTTCACGAAGTTTGGACCTTATAGCCATGAAGCAGGGGACTGTGGCACTTGCCATGACCCACATTTATCCCGACACGAGAACCTGTTTATCGCAGAAACTGTCCCTCTTTGTACCCAGCCCTGCCATGACGGGTTTGACCGGACCAGGTCGCATCCGGTGGGACGTGGGGTAATAGACCGGCAGACGGGAAGAGAGATGACGTGTACATCCAACTGCCACGTGATTCATTCTTCGGCGTACAAAGCTCTGACGCCTATTTCAAACCGAAACCTGTGCGAGAGTTGCCATGGCGAAAAGTTTTAGACGGGCTTTATCCATCGGGAACTTCTTGAGTGTTCTTCTATTTGCCATACCCGTTCATGTTCAGGCGCAAGGCGACAAAGTGATCCAAACGCCGCACAATCTATCAGTCACCGGCTCCGGTGAGATCAAAGCGATCGAGGAACGGGAAGTGTGTGTGTTCTGCCACCTGCCCCATAATTCCGTGATCTCGGTTCCCCTTTGGTCGCACCAGGTCCCGGAGGGTCCTTTTGTTACTTATTCGTCTTCTACCCTAAGCAACTTGCCGGAAACACCGGGCGCCACCTCGCGTCTCTGCCTGGGGTGTCATGATGGGACCGTGGCCCTGGGCAACATCGTAGGTGAACGGATATCACTTCAGGGAGTCGACGCCGTCGGTGCGATTCCCCTCGGAGCCAGTAATCTCAGTTCGGATCTGTCGGATGACCACCCGGTCTCGATTGTGTTGGACCCCACTATCCCGGAGTTGATCTGGCCGGTACCGCCGGCGCGTGTCGACAACGAGGGCAAGGTCCAATGTTCCTCGTGCCACGATGCTCATAACAATCAGTACGATAATTTCCTTCTCTCCCCTGATCCCGAGGCGTTGTGTCTCTGTTGTCATCAGAAAAACAATTGGCCTAACGCCACGCACGGTCCGACCGGCGCCGCCGGCAATGGCTGCCACGACTGCCACGCTGAGCACACGGCCAACATTCCCGAACGTCTGCTGAACGATGATGAGGAGTATCTGTGTTTCGGCTGCCACGAGGGCACTGTCGCTTCCGATATCAAGGCTGATTTCGAAACCAAGCCGTACGTGCACCCGGTTTCTCTGATTGCGGGCGTTCATGACCCGGCCGAGAGGCCTTACGAGATTCGGCAAACTCCACCGTGGTTGCCGGAAATTTCTTCTACGGCCGTAAGGCACGCCGAGTGCGTCGACTGTCACGATCCCCATTCGGCTTCAGCAACCCAGCCGTTTGCCGGAACCTGGGGCATCGATAACGAAGGAAACTTCGTCGATCAGGTCACACACGAGTACGAAATATGCTTCAAATGCCACGGTGACTCCGAGAACAAACCAGCCACAGCCCAGAACCTCGTCGACATCTTTCATGTTTCGAACCCATCATTTCATCCCCTTGAGGTGGCCGGGAATAACGTTAACGTTCCCAGCCTGCTTTTTCCCTACAACGTCGGTTCCATCATTACCTGTGGTGACTGCCACGGTTCGAGTGACGTTGACGGACCCGATGGTCCACATGGCTCCGACTACTGGTTCATTTTGAAAAAGAATTACACTTTGCTGGACGACGTGGCGGAGAGCTACTTTGAGTATGAGTTGTGTTACGGGTGTCATGACCGTGGCTCAATTCTGAACGACGAAAGCTTTGACAAGCATAAGAAGCACATTGAAGGTGAACGCTCTCCCTGCTGGACTTGCCATAGCGCCCACGGCAGCATGACCAACACACACCTGATAGAATTCGATCCGACAGTGGTTACAGCCTCGTCTTCAGGCCGGCTGGAGTTTCTGGACGAGGGAGATGAGACCGGGTCGTGTTATCTCACCTGTCACGGAGCAGATCATAACCCGGAAAACTATTAGGTATGATTAGTCAAAATAGTACCATGAACAGATCGTTTGTCAAAGCTGCCTTCCTGTTGGTTTTCGTAACGTCAGCCGTGCCGGCTTCCTCGACAAGCGCGGCTAATATCGAAGGCGTCACGGGGTTACATGAAATCAGTAGCGCTGATGGCCTTCCGTCCGGTTCCTTTATGATGGGTTTCGTGGGCCGACAGTTTTACAAGGGAAGTGGCCGGTATCGGCAACTGTCTCTTTTGTTTCTGTTCGGGATGAGTCCCAACGTGGAATTGGGGGGATTTCTCTCGGATGTGCTGAATTCGACGAGGGCTGTCCCGGCCCAGTCACAGGTGGCGTCGTTGACGGTGAAGACGAGATTCAACTCGGAATCGGCGTCATTACCCGCTCTAGCCGTGAGCGTCACAGTGTGGAAAAAGCTGGAAAGTTACGCACAACAACCGAGTGATCTTGACCTGGGCGTCCGTTTGCTTCTGGCCAAGAGTGTTGGACCTACCCGATTATATCTCAACGCCGGGTCTCTTATATCTGATAACATGTTGTTCGCCAGGAATGGGGATTGGTTGTTTGGAACCGGTATAGAGTATTCCCCTGGTGGTGCCTGCTCCTTTTTTGCTGAAAGTGTTGGTCGCACCAAGCCCTCGGACGACAGCCAGAAGCTGATAGACAGGTACAATCTTGGCGCGAGATTGATGCTGCTGAAAGATGTCCACTTACGGGGCGTGGTGGGGTACGACCGGCGTTTAGAAAGTGATAACTACACGGTCAATATAGCGCTAACGATAGGCAACACGGCCGCGCCAAAGCAAAAACCGAAAATAGAGTACCGTCCGCCCACCCTGACCGAATTTTCGTCGTTTCTGACTTTGGATGAAATACGCAGCAAGCTAAGGCGTGACAGTGCCGCGGCAGAGGAAGAAGAAGTAGTTGTCGAGGAGAAGCCAAGACGGTTGATGATTATCCCGGTAGATTCCTCAGCCACGGCGATGCAACAGTCGGATTCTTCCGGGACCGTGGAACTAGTCTTCGTCATCGACACCATTCTCAATGCCTGCGGGCAGGCCGGCATGGCAAAAAATCTGAGGAGTAAGCTCACAAGCCTCGGCCATGAAGTAGACCACGTTGTCAATGCGGAAGATGTCGGAGAGCAAAAGACGATTGTTTTCTACCGACCCGGAAGTCGAGAGTCAGCAGAATCGTTAGCTAAATTGCTTGGGATCGCAAAGACACAAATTCAAGAAGATACCCGAAAGACAGAAGGAATCGGTTTGAAGATAAGAATTGGATGCGATCTGGCTGATCTTATCAAGGCTATCGATTCCCCGGCGAGAAAAACCTCTGAGGGCGATGACGTGCCCGGTACGGAGGAGGAATAAAATGCAACAACGCGCTCACATTTTCAGGCGAAAGTATTACCTGCCCGGCAGTTTGCAGCCGCGGCTGATCCGCCTCCTGATAGGTCTTCTGGTGATAGTGATCGCCGTATCTGCGACGGCCTTCTACTTGTTGGCCGATCAGGAACTGGCCGATGAATTTTACAAAGCACACCAGACACTCAGCAACACCCGGGAGATGTTCTTGCCCTGGCTGATCACGGTGAACATACTGGCTATAGTATTGGCAATCATCTTTGCGGTGTTCCCATCTCACAAAGTCGCTGGTCCCGTATACCATATTGAAAAGGACTTGAAAAGGATCGGCCAGGGCGAGTTCCCCGCTACGATTAGCGTACGCCGGGGGGATGTTTTGAAAGAATTCGCCGAAAGGCTGGACAACAGTATGCAGTCCGTTAAGGAACATATGACCATAGTGAAGCGCGACTTGCGGGAACTTGACGAATACATCAGGTCACTGGACAAATCGGCCGGCATCACAGAGCAGCAGCTTGAGGAATTGAGAAGGAAAGTTGCACGATCGCTATCCAATATGAATTACTTCAAAATCAACGACGACGAATGAGAGTCGGTGCCGTGAGTATATATGGTCTTAATCGTCTGGAGAATAATACATGAGAAAACTGTCGAGTCTTGTCGCCCTGTTTGCCTTGCTATATGTTCTGTGCGCTGATATCGTAGCGGCTCAAGGCGAGGGTTGTATAGAAGGTAAGTGCCACCCGGGAATGTGGGAGAAGAGATGGGTTCACGGGCCTGTGGGAGCCGGCATCTGTAAAGTATGTCATGAACCGATCACCGGCGAGAAACATGAATTCAAGCTTTCGGCTGATGGGCAGGACCTTTGCCTTTTGTGTCACGAGGAGAAAGGTTCCCCTGCCGAATACACCAACGTTCACTCTCCGGTGGCGTCCGGGAATTGTATCGGCTGCCATGATCCGCACCAGAGTGACTACCGATACCAGTTGCGGGCTCAGGGTTCCGATCTGTGTTTTGTATGCCACGACCGGGAAATCTTTGACAAGGAGTTTCAGCACGGACCGGTGGCAACCGGCGACTGTAACGCATGCCACGACCCCCATGCCTCTAATAACGATTTCCAGTTGATGACCACTCGGGATCGTGTCTGTTTTGACTGTCATCCCGACAAGGAAAACGAAGTTAATTCCAGGCATCCCCATCCACCGGTTAAGGATGATTGTGTCACTTGTCATAATCCACATTCCGACGTCGCCAGGTTTATGCTGTCAGAAGGCATGCCGGGACTCTGTTTCAAATGTCATGATGAGGTCGAGTCCAAGATGAACTCCTCGGTTCCGCACCCTCCCGTTTCTGAAGGGAAATGCACAAGTTGCCATCAGGTGCACGGTTCGGCGAACCCCAGGCTGTTTATTAAACCACAAGAGGATATGTGCTTTAGTTGCCACACTGAAATGGCGGCATACATAGCCAACAACGGCAACCGTCATGGAGCAGTGAAGGAAGGAGATTGCATCGCTTGCCACGACGGGCATGGATCGGACCAGCCCAGGATATTGAAACAGTATTTCCCCAAGGAATTCTACAATGCTTACTCTACTACCCGGTACGCACTCTGTTTCAACTGCCATAACAAGGAGATCGCGCTGGACTCAATCACTACTACCCTGACGTACTTTCGAGACGGAAATATAAACTTACACTACAAGCATGTAAACAAGGCAACCAAGGGGCGCAGTTGCAAGGCATGCCATGAGGCCCACGCATCCAACCAAGAAAAGCATATCCGCAAATCTGTCCCGTTCGGTGGAGGATCGTTCAGTTATCCGATTATCTACACGAGGGAAAAGGAAGGTGGCACATGCATAGTCGGCTGTCACAAACCGCAAACTTACAGACGAGTTGAGGAATAGGATCATGTCCCGGCGGACGTCATCCTGCCTCCTGACCTTACTGGTGCTCTTGTGGTCCGGTCCCGTTTCCGGCCAGGAATCAGGTGAGCACGAAAAGCCGCGCTTGAAGAGAGAATGCCTGCAGAAGGTTGAACACTTGAAAGCGGTTGACAGCCTTATCCCGGCATTGGTTCTCATTGATTCGTTACTTGAGCAGTATCCGAACTTCGTCGGCGGTTTGATCCTCAAGAGCCAACTGCTGTTGTATACCGGCGACACCAGCCGTGCTGAGTTCTCTCTAAACCGGGCACTGGAAGCAGCACCCCGGTCAAATGCCGCCCGGATCATGCTGGCACATCTGGACGTGCGGAGGGGCCGCTATGAGTCCGCTCGCGTGAACCTGGAACTTTTGCTGAACGTGAACAAGTTAAACCACCGTGCGCTCAGGGTTCAGGGTGAATTGTATGCAGCTACCGGCCGGCCTGATTCGGCAGCAGCATGTTATCAGAATGCCGTTGAGGTGTTGCTCAAGAAGAAGAGAATGATGCCATGAGAGTGCGCCTGCAGGAAATGTTCCTGCTCGTCCTGGGCGGCGTCGTGCTCGGTACGCCGGCTGCGGGGGCTTTTAGAAACCTGAGGGCGGGTATGGATTGCCCCCAGATAAAAACGAGTGGTTTTAATTCGTATGAAGTGGCGAAGGGGAAAACACTGATCGTCGTTTTCTGGGCCGGTTGGAGCGAACGGTCCTTAGAGGAACTTGATGATCTCCACCGTTTCTACGAGGTATACAAAAGCAGTGGATTGGAAATAGTGGCCGTCAACGTTGAGAAAGACCGGTTGAGCGTCAGCGAAACGGACTCGATCCGGCAGCTTTATTCGTCACGAGGGTATACCTTTCCTTTAGTAGTTGACGAGGGTCTGAGTGTTTTCCACAATTTCTGAGTTATTGCAGTCCCCTCAACGGCACTGGTGGATACCGCCGGTGTTCTCCGCTATGCACCGTCCGGGTACAGCTTGACCACCAAGGACCGGCTGTTCGATTCAGCATTAACCCTTCTGGGTATAAAGGAGCCTGGAGAAACCCGGGTGAGCCTCATCGAGGGGTATCGGCCGGATAAGCGCTCTCTGCGTTATTACAACCTCGGGTTGAGGTTATACTTGAAGGGATTGGTGGAACAGGCAGAGAAGAACTTACACAAAAGCAGTGAACTTGACAGCGTGTTCTCGGCCCCTCTAAACCTCATGGGAGTTATCTGGCTGGAGGAGGGCAACCATGATTCAGCCCGAGCATACCTGGCCCGGGCAGTCGCTTGCGATAGCATGAGTGTTTCGGCTCTGACCAACTATGCGAAAAGTCTGTACCGGTCGGGCGATACCGACAGCACTGATACTGTAATCGAGTCTGCCCTTGCGATCGATTCACTGTTTACACCAGCGCGCCTGGTACAGGCACAGATCATGATGGATCGGTTGCAGTCAGCCGAAGCCCTGTCTATTCTTACCGGTTGCGAGGAGTACGATCGCTATAATCCCCGGTTATTGTACTTCAAGGGGGTTGCGCTTCGCGCACTCAATAGGCCGGAAGAAGCGGCGGAAGAACTCCTGAAAGCATATGATCTGCTGGCAGAATGAGCGTTTGCGGAGCAAAATTATGGTGGTTAGTTATGGCTATCCTTTTTTCGTCCGGTTTGGAGTTGAACGGCGACGCTGTGATCATGTACCCGCAAGACAGGTCCGCAGTCAGGCAGACGGTGTTGAATATCGTCTTGTCAGTGGATGCTGCCGGGTTCGAGAGAATCTCGGCATTAAACACCCGTACCGGACTGAAATCTTGTCTCCCGGCAACCGAGAAGAGTGCAGAAATGGGTAATTACCCACATTTATCGGTCACGCTTGAACCCGGGGAAAACGTTATTGAGATCAGCATAGAGCGTAGCGGTATGGAGGCTGGCGAGTTCCGTCTGGACGTGTATCGTACGGAGTCGGCGAGTTACTCGGCCAGCCTTATTCCCGTGTATAAGGTAGTGGAATTCCACGGTGAGGAAGTTAGCCAATTATGCACTCAATGCCACCAGCTTGAGCCACCGGCATCAGATACTCTTCCCTCGACTATTTCACAGTCAACCTGCCATCCTTGCCACAAGCGGGTGGTCTCTGGAGAATATATTCACGGACCTAACGCCAAGTTTCAGTGCCTGACATGTCATAGACCGACCGCTTCCGGATTCGAGATTGCAGCGGTAGGGGATACTCTCTGTTTTCTTTGTCATCTTGAGGAAAGACCGAAATTCTAGCGGAAGTTCATTCATGGCCCGGTAAACACCGGCGACTGCCTGCTGTGTCACGAGATACATTCTTCCGAATACGAGTTTCTGCTTGTGAACGAGATCAATATCGTGTGCGGCAGGTGTCACCGGCAGAAGCAGTATAGCGACCACCCCGTTGCCAAGCACCCGGTTGCCTCAGTCCCGGACCCAACCCGACCTGGCCGAGAGCTTTCTTGTACGAGCTGCCACGACCCCCACAGTTCGTCTGTGAGCCAGTACCTGTTTTACCGGGAGACGAGTATTCTTTCAATTTGCAGCGAGTGCCACAAGAAATGAGTGATCGCTTCTCATTGTCAGTAATGCCCAGGTGCCCGAAAGGAATAATGGGCTTGAATTATCCTCTTTCGGAAGGTATTATGGTGTAGTATGAACGGCATCCAGAGCTTACATGGGCGTTTGATAATTGCCAGCGGTATTGCTGTCAGTCTGACTCTGGCAGCCTTTGGCTACATCTATGTACAGCAGCAGAATCGCGCCTTGGAAAGTTTCCACATCCAGGTGTTTTCACGCCGTTCGCAGTCAATAATGGAAGCGTTCTCGGCGGAGATGGCCAGGGGTGGCATGGACAGTGTGAGGCAGATTCTGTCTCATGAGGTACAGGATCCCAACCTTGCCGATATTAAACTTATTAATAGCCAGGGACGAATAGTGATATCAACCTCCGGTCTTGAAGGTCCCAGCAATCTCAATTTAGCAGTGCTCGACACGGTCTTTCAGAAAGATTCCCGGTACAGTCATCGCGAGGGTAAGGTCCTGTCAATTGTAAATCCCATCGGCAATTCAGCCAGATGCCACCGCTGCCACTCCAGTGCCGACAGGTTACTGGGGTACCTGGAGGTTTCTTTCAGGTTTGATCCCAGTGAAAGAAGCTATACCGGCCTTCTGAGCTCCACAATTGGTTTCGCCATGCTTTTCGTTGTTTTGCTTTCCGTGACACTCTGGTATCTTCAACACCGTTTTGTCCGAAGACCGATTGCCAGGCTGAAAGATGCCATTCAGGGCGCCATGGATGGCGACCTGAGTGTACGGGTCGATGTTTCAGGATCGGATGAAATCGGTCGCCTCACGGCAAGTTTCAATCAGTTGATCAGCAGGTTGGATAAGGCGCAAAAAGAGTTGAAAGCGTTTCATGACAGAAAAATGGAAATGGCGGAACGGCTGGCAACTGCCGGTGAACTGGCTTCGGGCATTGCCCATGAGATCAAGAACCCGCTGGCGGGGATCAGCTCCACGTTGCAGGTGAAGCTGGAAAGCACACCTGAGGATTCACCGGACAGGGAGATTCTCACCGAAATGGCTGTCCAGGTGCGGCGAATCGATAAAGCGGTCAGGGACCTGCTCTCGTATGCCTGTCCTCCGGAGCCGGAGTTCAAAACGGGCGATTTAAACGAGAGAATCAAAAGGTGTACTTCGTTCATTTCACCGGTGGCTGAGTTGCAAAACACGGCAATCAGGATTCAACTCCAGGGAGAGATACCGGAGCTGCTGCTTGATGCCACCTTGTTGGACCAGGTGCTTGTCAACATTCTTATGAATGCCCTCCAGGCGTTGCGGACAGGGGGGACGATTCTCGTAACCTCCGAATTCGAACCTACTGAACAGATAGCTGAGGTGTGCATTGCAGATAATGGTCCCGGTTTACCCGATGACCTTAAAGATAAGGTTTTTCGGCCGTTCTTTACCACGAAACATAAGGGTTCTGGATTGGGACTTTCCATCTGCAAGAAGAACGTGGAGCGTCATCTTGGAACCATAGAAGTCGAATCGGAGCTAGGGGCCGGCACAAAGTTCATCATACGTTTGCCCGTTAACACTACCTTCAAACAGCTATTGGATCAGCAGAGTATACCATGAAAAAAAGTGTATTGGTCGTAGATGACGAGAAATTAATCCGCTGGTCGCTTGAAAACAAGCTTTCCTCCTGGGGGTATTCCGTCGAGGTTGCTGAGGATGCGAAGGAGACGTATGCGAAACTGGAAGAGCACCTTCCGGATCTTGTGCTGCTGGATATAAAGCTACCGGATGGAAGCGGAATTGACATTCTCCAGCGAATCCGTGACATCTCTACCGACGTCGCAGTGATAATGATCACCGCCGAAGGGACAGTGGAGACCGCTGTTCAGGCAATGAAGCTGGGTGCCTATGATTATATCTCGAAGCCCTTCAATTTGAACGAGATGCAGATAATCATCGAAAAGGCTCTTGAGAAGTCCGAGATGAAAAGAAGCCTTGACTATTATAAGGCTGACAAGATTGCCGGAATGGCTCGGGAAAAGCTCATTGGCACATCTCGATCGTTCACTGAGGTGTTGGTGCTGGTTCAAAAAGTGGCCGTTTCCCCGGTCGCAACGGTGCTGGTTCTGGGCGAAAGCGGTACTGGTAAGAACATGATCGCTAGAACCATTCACAATCAGTCCGACCGGACGGACAAGCCCTTTATCACAATTGAGTGTACTACCATTCCTGAGAACCTCTTGGAATCGGAACTGTTCGGTCACGAAAAAGGGGCTTACACGGATACCCATTCCACCACGAAAGGTTTGTTCGAGTTAGCCGGAGAAGGCACCGTCTTCATTGACGAAATCGGAGACCTCCCGCTGGCCATGCAAGCGAAGTTGCTTCGGGTGATCGAAGAGAAACGGTTCAAGCGGGTAGGCGGCATTGTGGATTTTAATGCTGATATCAGAATTATCGCAGCCACGAATATGGACCTGGAAAATGCCGTGGAAAACAAGCGTTTTCGCCGTGATCTCTACTACCGGCTTAATGTCGTACCCATCCATCTGCCTCCCCTGCGTGAACGAGAAGAAGATATCGTTCTTCTGGCTGAGTTCTTCATGAGAGAATTTAACCGGCAATTCAATAAGAACTTTACCGCCATCAGTCCGGAAGCCAAACAATTGTTACTCGAGTACCCTTGGCCGGGCAATGTCAGAGAACTGCGTAATGCTATTGAGAGAGCTGTTTTGCTGGAGTCCGGGGATGAAATCGAGACGGAACATCTGTGGCTGAAAACCAGGCTCGCAGAAAAACCAGAGCCGCAGGGAACGATTGAAAAGTCTTTCGGCATCGATTTGACGATGAACGAAATGGAGGCGGAAATGATCAAACGAGCGCTGAAGGATGCCGATGGTAACCAGACGCGGGCGGCACAGATTCTTGGAGTAACACGGGATGTACTCAGGTACAGGATAAAAAAATACTCGATAAGCAGCTAAGGAAAAGTAACTTGAGAAACTTAAACCTCATTTGTTCCCCCCTGACAGGAAGCAGGTAGTGGCACGGTGTATCGCACCCTGACTGGCGGAGGATACCGGTTGTGATGAAAAGACTGCGTGATTCCATGTTACCGGCGCGCGAGAAGCGGGTAGAAGCTGCCGGGGATACCAGAGACCTTTTCTGTGACGACTTACCGTCGCAACCTCTGTCTCAGATTGGCAAGATTTTAGTGACCGGTGCCTCAGGTTATATCGGAGGGCGATTGGTCCCGGAGTTATTGGCCAGGGGATATGACGTCAGAGTGATGGTAAGAGCCGATTCCCCAGCGGACAAAAACCATTGGCCTGGTGCGGAAGTAGCGGTTGCAGATGCTCATAACATGGAACAAATAAGAGTAGTTCTTGATAGAGTCGATACCGCTTATTATCTGATTCACTCGCTGCATCTGGGGCCAAAGGAATTCGAAGCCGCGGACATAAAAGCCGCCGCTAATTTCAGAAAGGCTACCGAGGAAAAGCAAGTCAGAAGAATCATTTATCTGGGCGGTCTTGGAGATATCCGGTTTCCACTGTCATCTCATCTGCGCAATCGGATGGTGGTCGCTGAAGAACTGAGAAAGGGAAAAGTCCCTGTCACCATCCTGAGGGCCGCCGTGGTTATTGGCTCCGGGAGTGCTTCCTATGAGATCATCCAGTATCTGGTGAAGCGCATGCGCTTGATCCCGGTTCCCCATTGGGCGAAGAACAAATGCCAGCCTATCGCCATTCGTGACGTGATCAAGTACCTGGTTGGCGTTCTGGAAGTACCGAAAACCGTTGGGAAGTGTTTTGATATCGGCGGACCGGATGTCCTGACCTACGAAAAGATGCTTGGAGACCTGGCTAAGATTCTGAATAGAAAAACGATCATAATCCCCTGCCCTTTCACTAATGTCACTATATACGCTTATCTCACCAGCTTGCTTACCCCGGTCCCCAACGCCATAACCCGGTGCTTGTTGGAGGGTTTGAAAAATGACGTCGTTTGTCAGGACGATGCCATACGTGATTATTTGCCCTTTGAACCTATCTCATATAGAGCGGCAATTGTTAGAGCGCTGACTCGTGAAGAGCAGGACAGGGTGTATACCCGTTGGTCCGATGCCTATCCCCCAGCTCATGAGCTGGCTTTGAAACTTCATGAACTCGATAATACGGCCACTTATACTACTGAGTACTCCCTTTTCACGGACAAATCAGCTGCCTCTCTTTTTCATTCAATATGCCAAATCGGAGGAAAGGAAGGTTGGTTTCACAGCAATTGGATGTGGAAGCTGAGAGGAATTCTCGATCGGATCCTGATGGGGGTAGGAACATCCAGGGGAAGAAAGAGCTATCCCCATTTGGAGGTAAATGACGTGATAGACTTTTGGCGCATCGAGGATATCAAGCCGGACAGAAGGCTTTTGTTACGGGCCGAGATGAAAATACCGGGGAGAGCGTGGCTTGAATTCAACATTAATGATGAGGCCCGGGGGAAAAAGCTATCCGTCATTGCCCACTATGACACTCGGATGCTTTTAGGTCGCGTCTACTGGTATGTCTGTCTCCCCTTCCACCATTTCATTTTCAGAAGGCTTATCATGGCCATCGAGAGGAGAAGTTAAATGGTATGGTAAGGTTACTCAAACGGGGCGACACGAGACGGCGGGTACGATACGGATCCCCTCGGGTTTGCATAATCTCGCGTAATCCGTGGGCCCTTATGTCCGTCTGCCTTGTCGTGGGGACACGCTGCTCAGCAGGCATAGTTCTACGAGAGAGGATAGAGACGTATGCGTAGAATTCCACAACAGATATTGCCGCTGGTTTTGCTCTTTCTGGCAGCTATTGCAGCGTTCCTCGTGGCCCGCACGCTGTTGATTCCGGATACGTTCGGAGACGAGGGCCACTATCGCGCGGCGGCGATTGACGAAATCGCCTCCCAGGAGATTACCTACGCCGGATCAAGAGCGTGCTATGAGTGCCACGACGATATATATGAGCTGAAAGAGACTTCCAATCATGAGGGGGTTTCATGCGAGGTGTGCCACGGTCCCGCCGCCAGACACATCGACGCGCCCGATGAATTTACGCCGGGGGCTCCTCGGGAACGCGGATACTGCCCGCTCTGTCATGGTTATAATCCATCGCGGCCCTCAGGTTTTCCTCAGATTCTTACCCAGTTGCACAACCCCGGCAAAGCCTGCATAACCTGCCACGATCCTCACAATCCGGTACCGCCACACGTGCCGGAGGAATGCAGTGCCTGCCATCGGGAGATAGCTTCGGAAAAGGCGGTTTCGCATCATACATCGCTGGCCTGTACGAAATGTCACGTTGTCCCTGAAGAGCACAAAGCCACGCCTCGTTTCGTTCGAGCGGAAAAGCCCAGGTCAAATGAGTTGTGCGGCCAGTGCCACGATGAAGGAGCCGATAGTCCCCAGGCAATTCCGCGAATCGATCTGCAAACCCACGGGGAGCGCTACCATTGTTGGGATTGCCACTATCCCCATTTCCCGGAGGCAAACAGATGAAGAATGAGAAGCCGACAATACCGCGCCGACAGTTCCTAAGAACGTGCGCAAGGAAACTCCCTCAATGGGTGTTGATAAGTGCCGCTATTGGCGCGCCTGAGCTTTTTGCCCGAGAGCGTAACGATTATAACCCTGACGAGCACGACTATGCCATGGGGATAGATATCCACAAATGTATTGGCTGCGGGCGATGTGCCGACGCCTGCAAGAAAGAGAACAAGGTCCCGCGCGAACCGATTTTCTTCCGCACCTGGGTTGAAAGGTATATCATCCCGACTGACGGAGAAGCTCTCGTCGACAGTCCCAACGGCGGGATCGACGGCTTCCCCGAGTTCAGGGGCGACATTGACGTGCTTCGTTCCTTCTTTGTTCCCAAGCTGTGCAACCACTGCGCCAATCCGCCCTGTGTTCAAGTATGTCCTGTCGGTGCTACCTTTGCAAGCCGGGATGGCGTGGTCCTGGTCGACGAGACGTATTGCGTCGGTTGCCGTTACTGTATTCAGGCCTGCCCCTATGGGGCTCGCTACATGCATCCTGCAAAACAGGTCGCGGACAAATGCACTTTTTGTTATCACCGTATAGTCAGGGGGTTGCTGCCTGCCTGCGTGGAGGTCTGTCCGACACAGGCACGCGTCTTCGGCGAGGTCGGGCAGCGCAGTAGTCCTCTCAGGCGCTTCATGCGGTTTAACGATGTTTCCGTCCTGAAACCGTCCCTCAATACCAAGCCCAAAGTCTATTATGCCGGCGCGGGCGGGGAGGTGAGATAAGATATGGAAGCAATTGTAGCAAGTGCCGGCGACGTCCTTCAAGGTGTAACCGGTTACGTGTATCCGAACGAGTTCGAACTGCACTGGGGTATCCTTATTGTAGTATATCCCTACCTTACGGGCTTGGTCGCCGGAGCATTCATTCTCGCGTCGCTGGAGCGTGTGTTCAAGGTGAAAGAGCTCTACCCGGTGTATCGCCTGTCACTGCTAACCGCTCTGTCGTTTCTAATCATAGCGCCGTTACCGCTTCTGGCTCACCTTGGTCACCCGGAACGATCTTACGAAATGTTCTTAACGCCTCACACACAGTCCGCCATGGCCATGTTTGGATTTGTGTACGCCTGGTACCTTATGATGGTGCTGCTGCTGGAAATCTGGTTTGATTACCGTCGGGATATAGTGGCATGGTCGAAGCAGAAGAAGGGCCTGGTGAAATACCTCTATAAGATTCTCACATTGGGCGTGACCGACGTGTCTGAAAAAGCCCTGGCCTTTGACAACAAGGCCGGCAGGATCATCACGATAATCGGGATACCATCGGCCTTTCTTTTGCATGGTTACGTCGGGTTTATCTTTGGTTCGGTAAAGGCTAACCCATGGTGGAGCAGCGTCTTGATGCCGATTGTATTCCTCTTTTCAGCTATCGTCTCGGGCATCGCGCTGGTGCTGCTGGTTTACATGGTGACTACCATGTTCCGCTGGAAGCAGATGAAAATGGACTGTGTCAACAAGCTGGCGGAATTTCTCCTCCATCCCATGATTGTCGATTTCTCTCTGGACTTGCTGGACTTCATTCAAGGGCTTTATGAATCGGAAGAATCGATCAGCATACTGTCGCAGATGGTCTCCAGCAGGTTGTTTATCAGCCTGATCATATCTCAAATCATCCTGGGTTCTGCTCTGCCCATGGTGGCGATAGTCCTGGCGAGGTTTGGCAAGGCTCCGGACGAGATGAAACGAATGCTGTATTTCATCGCCGCCATCTTGGTGCAGGTGGGCATATTCAGCACTCGCTGGAATGTGGTCATTGGGGGACAGTTGTTCTCCAAGAGCCTGCGCGGATTGACGATGTACAAGCTGGAATTCTTCGGTCTTGAGGGGTTGTTGACGACTATTCTGCTGTTGGTGTTGCCCTTTGCAATCCTTTTTGTTCTTTCAAAATTCCTGCCACCCTGGTCCGATACGGAGACCACCGTGTCAGGATGAGAGGTACGCAGCTAAGCGGTTCTGCAACATGAAATACTGTGACTCATTACCATGCTGGGATGGCACCTCTGATGCTCGCTAATCGACCGATCGTATCATCGCGGTTTTCCGCTTGGGCGGTCATGCTTGTTGGAGTTTTGCTGGCACTCTGTTGGATGAGAGATGCGCTTGCCCAATCAGCGGATGACTGCCTGACATGTCATGAGGACTCGGAGATGACCACCGAGCGGGACGGCCACCAGGTGTCGCTTTACGTGGATCCGGACGCTTTTGCCGGATCGATCCACGCTGATCTGGAATGTACAGGCTGTCATATCGACCTTGACGGTGTGGAAGACTTCCCGCACGATGAGGATATTGAGACGGTCGACTGTGGCACGTGCCACGACGAGACGGCCGAGATTTACAGCGAGAGTCTGCATGGTCAGGCGGTCTCCGCCGGGGCTAAACTGGCGCCGCGCTGCTGGGATTGCCATGGGGCGCATGATATTGTGGAGAGTTCGTTACCCGATTCACGGGTGGCCAAGTTTAACATTCCTTTCATGTGCGGCCGCTGCCATAAGGAAGGCTCTCCCATTACCCGGACCTATGATATCCCGCAGGACAGCATCCTGTCACATTATTCACTCTCTATCCACGGTGTCGGACTTTTCAAGCAGGGCTTGACGGTGACGGCGGTTTGCAGCGACTGTCATACCGCGCATCATGTTCTGCCGCACACCGATCCCCGCTCCACTATTCACCGTGACAATGTGGCCAACACCTGTCAGCAGTGTCATGGGCGAATCGAGCAGGTTCATCGCAAGGTCATTCACGGTGAACTATGGGAAAAGGAACCGTATAAAGTTCCGGTATGTGTTGATTGCCATGAGCCGCATGAGGTGCGCCGGGTTTTCTATGGAGAGGTGTCGGATAAGGATTGCCTGAAATGCCACTTTGACCCGAATCTCACCATGGTACGTGACGGAGAAGAGATAGCCCTCTTTGTAGACACGTTAAAAGTACGAGGTTCGATACATCGTCGTGTTACCTGTGCCCAGTGCCATACCGGCGCCAGTCCCCATCTTGAGCGTTCCTGCGCGACGGTTTCAGACAGGGTTGACTGTTCGATTTGTCACACCGAAGTGGTCGAGATATATAAGACCAGCACCCATGGGATGCTTGTCGACCGTGGCGATCCCAACGCTCCCCATTGTGAAGACTGCCACGGTACCCACAACATTCGGGGTCGGCGCGATACGAAGTCGCCGACTTTCCCCACTAATGTCCCGACGCTCTGCGCCACGTGTCATCGCGAAGGGCAGAAAGCGGCCGAGCGGTATACCGGTCAACAACATAACATTCTCAAGAACTATGTTATGAGCATTCACGGAAAGGGTTTGCTGGAATCGGGCCTGGTGGTGACGGCCATGTGCACTGACTGCCATACGGCTCATCACGTCCTGCCTTTGAGCGATACCGCCTCGAGCGTATTTCGCTCCAACATTCCCCACACCTGTGCTCGATGCCACAATGGTATCTATGAGAAGTTCCGCCGGAGCATCCATTCCTCCGAGTTCAACGACACCGACCTACCTCTGCCGAACTGTGATGATTGTCACCAGGCGCATACCGTAAAGCGCACGGATCAGATCGGATTCAGGCTTGAGATAATCGACCAGTGTGGCCGTTGTCACGAGGAGGTCACCGAAACCTATTTTGAGACGTTCCATGGCAAAGTGTCAAAGCTGGGGTATGCGGCTGCCGCGAAGTGTTACGACTGCCATGGAGCCCACGATATCTTGCCGCCGGAAAATCCTGAGTCACACCTGTCACATAAAAACGTGGTTCAGACCTGCGGAAAGTGTCACGAGGGATCGCACCGGCGCTTTGCCGGCTATTTGACTCACGCTACCCACCATGATCGTGACAAATACCCGATACTGTTTTTCACGTTCTGGTTTATGGCCTCATTGTTGCTTGGAACCCTTGTCGTGGCCGGAACCCACACCCTGTTATGGTTGCCGCGCTCTTTTCAGACAATGAGGGAACATAGGAAGAGACGCAAAGAAAAATCGAGTGGAAGCCTGGAATATCAGCGGTTCAAGCCTTACCAACGCCGGCTCCACGTGCTGGTGATAATCAGCTTCCTCGGTCTGGCACTGACCGGCATGATCCTGAAGTTCTCATACCTGGGTTGGGCACAGTGGTTGTCGGGGGTCCTGGGCGGCTTTGAAACGGCGGGCTACGTTCACCGTGTCTGCGCGGTAATTACATTCTTCTACTTTTTCGCTCACTTGTATTATCTTGCCCGGGATAAAAGGAAGGAACGTCGGACGTGGAAAGAGGTCCTGCTCGGTCCCGATTCCATGTTGCCCAACAAAAATGACCTGCACGAAGCAAAAGCTACCCTCAAGTGGTTCATCGGTGCCGGACCGCGTCCGAAATACGGACGTTGGACATACTGGGAGAAGTTCGACTACTTTGCGGTATTCTGGGGCGTTGCCATTATCGGTGCGACCGGATTGATGCTATGGTTTCCGGAATTCTTCACTTTGCTTCTGCCGGGTTGGTTTATCAATGTGGCAACCATTATTCATTCCGATGAAGCTCTGCTGGCGGTGGCCTTTATTTTCACCGTGCATTTCTTCAACACTCACTTTAGACCGGACAAGTTTCCGATGGATACCGTCATCTTCACCGGACGGGTACCGCTTGACGAGTTAAAGGAGGATCGCCCGCGTGAATATGCCCAGTTGATTAAGAGCCGCAAGTTGAGAAAACATCTGGTGCCGCCGTTGCCGCCGCCGATCGTCAGAGGTATGCGTGTGTTTGGCACGGTGGCGCTGGTGATGGGACTTTCATTGATTCTTCTGATAATTTACGCCGAACTGATTGGATACCGGTAGAATCTTTGCCGGAGATGGATTCATAAGGTGGTGTAGGAAAAGCTTAAACAAGACGTGACCTGTCGTAGCCAGGCGCGCCAACCGTGGAGAATTGTATTAGGATGGCTGTGTTTACAAGAAAACGTACTTTGTTCAGACACCCCCTTACTGCTTTTGGGGGAGCCCTTTTTGTAGCCGGGGGATTTGTATTCCTCATCTTCCTGCTGATTGATCTTACCAGTAGTACCGATAATCCCTATCGTTCCCTAATAACTTTTGTCGGGGCTCCATTTGTCATAACGTCGGGATTGGTCTTGTTCCTGATCTCTATTCTGCTCCAAGTGCGAACTGCACGTCGCCAGGGTGAAAAGATCAAATTCGACTTCTCCATCAACCCTTCTGATCCGGGTTACATGAGAAACCTCTGGCTTTTCTTGGGATTCCTGGCAATTCTCGTTTTTGTGTTGGCCTACAGCGGGTCTAAAGCCTATGAAGCCACTGACTCCGTTGGTTTTTGCGGGGAGACATGTCATACCGTCATGAAGCCGCAGAGTGTAACCTACCACAACTCCCCGCATGCCAAGGTCCCCTGCGTTGAGTGTCACATTGGGCCTGGGGCATCGTTCTATGTGAAATCCAAGTTTGACGGCATTCGCCAGTTGTACGCCACCACCTTCAACACTTATCCCCGGCCCATTGAGACTCCCGTTACCGATCTTCGCCCGGCTCAGGAGACCTGTGAAGGGTGCCACTGGCCACAGCAATTTTATGGTGAAAAGCTCACCACTCGCACCTATTACCGGACCGATGAGGGGAACTCCCCCTGGACCATTAAACTTTTGCTTAAAATCGGCGGCGGCAATCCCAGGACCGGCGCCCAGGAAGGGATCCACTGGCATATGTTGACCCATAATAAGGTCGAGTACATCGCCACCGACGAGAAAAGACAGGAGATCGTTTGGATTCGGATGACTGATTCCGATGGCAAGGTAACCGTCTACCAGGAACCGAGGGCAGAAATGCCGGATACGACTGACCCGGCGATTGAAATACGCCGCTTCGATTGTATGGACTGTCATAATCGACCGAGCCATTCGTTCCTGCCCCCGGCGAAAGGAATGAATCTCGCTCTCTCCACCCGGAGAATCTCACCTGACCTGCCGTACATACGCAAAGTTGGTCTGGATCTGCTTAACGCCGAATACAAAACCCAGGCAGAGGCTTTGGACAAGATCGAAAGAGGGCTCTGGCAATACTACCGTGAGGATTATCCCGAACTGGCAGTTGAGAAAAAGGTATTGATCGACCAGGCAGTAGAGACCATAAGGGATATCTACAGCCAGAACTTCTTCCCTGAGATGAAGACCGACTATCGGGTACGGGTAAACAACTTGAGCCATTTTGTCAATGACGGCTGTTTCCGCTGTCACGACGGTGTCAAAGAGAACGTGAAGGGTGAGAGGATCTCCAACAACTGCAACACCTGCCACCTGATTGTTGCTCAAGGACCATCGGACAACCTTGAGGAACTTGTCAGCAACATTGCTGGATTGGACTTCCAACATCCCGAGGATATCGACGGAGCATGGAAGGAGATGATGTGCACCGAATGCCACACTCCGGAGTCTGGGTATTGAGCAAGGCCGGCAGGGATTTGATGATGGCACCTGGCTTGACGACAACTCAGAGGACCATTCTATGCAGTCAACCCTTGGGAATATCTGATAACCCGTTGACGCTGTGTTGTCCTTTTGTAGGCGCCAAAACTCTCGATACTTGCTATGGATGAATTGGATCGACTTGTAACAAGCATCCGGGAACTGACGAACTGGCCGTTCGTCAAAAGACCGCAAATTATCACCGACACCTCGGACTTCATGCGGATTCAACGAGGTCATGTGGTTCGTGTCGGCGGGCGTGACTTTGTCATTGAAGGAAACCGGTACGAAAGCCGCTTCGGGATCGGCGACCAACCGAAGTTCTGGGTTTTTGGCGCCATCGATCTCGAAACCGGCGAGAAAAAGATTCTCAAGGCCGTTTTCCACGAGGATTTCAATGTTCATATAGGGGTATTCAAGATTCACTGCTTTCGCAGCCCTGAGAAGGAGGCGCAAGTCCTTGACCTGGTCAGAGGGGACAGGCGTTTTATGCAGGGATACACTGAACTCGATGACAAACGCAACCACGTCCGCATCATCGATTTTATCAAGGGTCCGACTATTTTCCACCATATCTTCAACATAGAAAAAGACCACGAGCAGTATTTCTATGAAGACCTGCCGGGGATTCTACGGAAGTTGACCGCTTGCATGGAAGCGATCCGGTTTCTCCACGATCATGACACTTGTCACGGCGATATTCGCAATGACCATATAATCATAGAGGTCGGTACCGGCGAGTATCGTTGGATTGATTTTGATCTTAATCAGCACGTATCCGACTTTGACACGTGGAGCATGGGTAATATTCTCAACTATGCTTCAGGAAAGGGAATAAACTCCTTTCATAATGTCCTCAAGAGCAACCAGTTTTCAGATAAAGTAAAACGGAGTCTCAAACAAGAGGATGCCTCGGCCTTTTACGAGTACCGTATCATTAATCTCAGGAAATTGTATCCGTATGTTTCGCGGCGACTCAATGATATCCTTATGCATTTTGCCGTCAAACCACAAGGAAGCTATGCAACCATGACCCAACTGATAGAGGACTATAAGGAAATGCTGGATGTCGATTTTCCTCCAGTTCGAGAGCACCGAAAGGACGCAAGAAGCGGTGACGTGATGGACCGTCAGAAGAAAGAGAATCCGTGAAGACGGTCATCGTCGGTGGTGGGAAAGGGTGTCGGGCCGTTATCGATCTGGCTGCCGGAGCTTTTCTTAAGGAGCTGACCCTTGACATCCAGTGTGTGGTCGATATTGACCCGGAAGCTCCGGGCATGCTGCGGGCCGGAGAATTGGGAATGAACACCTGCTCTGACATGACTGAAGCGCTCGCCCTCCCGGGCATTGAGTTGGTCATCGAGTTGACCGGCCGGGACAGCATTCTGGAAAAGATATACAAAATGCTTCCGCCCGGGATGAGGCTGGTCGATCATACTTTCGCTCACATTTTCTGGGACTTGGTCAACGCTCAGCGAGAGCAACAATCGCAGTTGTGGGAAATAACCGAACTGGAACAAAAAGTACAAAAGGAATGGCATTTCCTGCAGAGCCTGTTCGATACTATTCCGGAGTTGGTCGTGGTACTCGACAAGAACAAGCAGGCGGTGAAGATCAATGCCGGGTTCGGTAAGATCACGACGTTTTCACCTGAACAGGTAATGGGTAAGACCTGCAAAGAGCTTCTTACCGACACGGAATTATCTGTCTATTGCCAAGAAATGGATATGGTCCTGGACGAAGTGCTTCAAAGCGGCCGGCCTCGTACACTGATCTGGTCGACCTCGACGCCGGAGGAAGCTCACTGGGAAGTGACCCATACTCCGATTCTCGGTCGAGACGGAGAACCGGTGGCCGTCGTCGGAACCTGGCATCGGATCACCGAAAAGGTAATGCTCCACCGGAAGATTGAGCGGGCCGAGCACCGACTCAAGAGCTTTATCGATTCGGCTCACGACTGGATTACGATCAAGAACCTCGAGGGCCGCTACCTTGTCGTCAATCCCGTTTGTGCACGTTCCTTCAATCGTCAGCCAAAGGAGTTCATCGGCAGGAAGCCGGAAGAAGTGCTCCCCTCCGAAATTGCCATGACCATCAAAAAGCATGACCGGGAAGTCATAGACAGCAATCGCCATCACACTTATGACGAAGTTATAGAGATTGATGGGCGCCGGCACCATTATCAGACGGTCCGCTTCCCGATGACCGACTACGAGGGGAATGCCGTCGGCGTTTGCACCATCGCCCGTGACGTGACCTCGGAAAGAGAACTGCACGAGCAACTGGTGCAGGCGGCCAAGTTGGCCGCGGTGGGTCGGCTTGCTGCCGGAGTAGCCCATGAAATAAACAATCCCCTTACGGGTGTGCTGGCCTACGCCGAGGATATGTTAGAGGATCTGGCATTGGATGATCCCCATCGTGGAGACCTGGATGTTATTATTGGGGAAACTATACGATGTCGTGAAATCGTTCGTAATCTTCTCGATTTTGCCCGTCCCGAGTATCAGTCATTGGTAACAACCAGTCCCAATCGGGTTGTCGAACAGTCCTTGTTACTCGTATACAAACTTCCTCAGTTTCGCAACATCACTATCACCAGGAACCTTGACAAAGAGGTACCTCCCGTCGAGTGTGACAATAGCCAACTCCAGCAAGTGATCTTGAATCTGATGTTGAATGCTTCAGACGCCATGAACGAAATCGGAGAAATCGTGCTTTCCACCGAATTCGATCGCAAGCATGAGAAGTGTATCATAGCTGTCGAGGACAATGGGCCCGGCATTTCGGAAGACTTGATTGACCGGGTCTTCGAACCGTTTTATTCCACCAAAGGCACCAACGGTCTGGGGCTGGCGGTCAGCTGGGGTATCATTGAACGTCACCGAGGAACAATCGAGGTAACTACGGCTCAAAGCGGCGGGGCGATATTTCGTATCGTCCTTCCCGTTTCGACCGCGACAGGCAAATCATAGAGCGCAAGAAGGGTTATAATTGTGAGTGAGGTCATGGAACGTATACTCAACGTACTGGTAGTGGACGACGAACAGATCGTCCTCAATAGCATCAAGAAGCACCTGAGAAAGGAGAACTATACCGTCCATACGGCTCTATCGGCTCGGGAAGCTATGTCTATGCTGGATGCCCTTGCGATAGATATCGTTCTGACCGATCTGATGATGCCGGAGATTGATGGTTTGGAGTGCATGAAACTCGTAAAGAGCCGCTCGCCGTTTACGCCGGTGATAATGATCACTGGATTCGCTACCATCAATACGGCCCTCCAGGCGATGAAGCTGGGTGCCTTTGACTACATTGCCAAACCGTTTACGAAAACCGAATTCCTGTCCGTCATACAGCGGGCGGCAGATTTAGTGCGTGCCTTTGAGTCACCATCGGCAGAGGTGAACTCCGGTGTCGCGACCCCGATGCCCGCCGGGCCGACCCCGACCCAAAGAGCCATCGGTGCGAACGGCTGGACGAAGCTTGAGGATGACGGTCTGGTTCTCCTGGGAATAAAACAATCGTTCCTTGATACCGTCGGTAGAATCCAAAATGTATTTCTACCGTCCAGCGGGGATGAACTGCGGCAAGGGAGCGTTTATCTGCGAATCTTCTCGACCGATCTTCGTTCCCACTCCGTCCTGTCACCCCTTTCCGGGACGGTGGTTGAAGTAAACGAAAAGATACTGAAAGATCCCCTGGCTGCCCTGGAAGACCCGCTCGGACACGGGTGGTTGATCCGTCTAAAA
>SDBU01001056.1_pt1 | contig 40505 bp, 97 predicted proteins | sample 2277071 | NCBI WGS metagenome assembly SDBU01 (sample SAMN10397929, study PRJNA504765) | marine sediment metagenome | isolation source: marine sediment core GS08_GC12, 126 cmbsf | place: Arctic Ocean: Gakkel Ridge, Loki's castle | collected 2008 | reverse complement strand
GGGAGTAAAGTAGTAACTGTTGTTTTTTGGACTTTAGCAACAATAACCCTTGCAATTATGTTTAGTCCAATTTGGATTCCAGGTTATATTTTGTTTTTTACGTTTGGCTTGGCTTCAAAAGGAATTAAGAAATTGACCATATACTTTAGCAAATAAGAATGAAAGATAAAAAATATTTTATTGGAATGTATAGCTTATCTTTATTTTTGTTAGTAATGGAAGGTTATACTTTGGATGAAGCATTGAGTTTAATGGAATCAAATGATTGTTTAAAGATATCACAATCTTAAATGAGTGAGAATAAAGATGAAATGAAATTGTTTTTGGAGGAAATGAAAAATGAAACTAAACTTAGGTTGTTATGAAAGACCAAGAGAAGGTTACATCAACTTAGACAAGGAAAAATACTTTCCTCATGTAGATATTACTTGTGATGTAGAAGAAGAAAAACTTCCTTGGCCAGATAACTATTTTGAAGAAGTATATTGCAGATGTGTATTGGAACATTTAAGGATTGATAAGATAGATTTTGTTGTATCTGAAATGCACCGAGTTACAAAACCAGGAGGAGTTGTTCGTATTATAGTTCCGCATGAAGAAAGAGCTTGGGACTTTATGGAACACACAAGAGAGTTTACATTTGGATTCTTTTATACTTTATCTAAAAGTTCAGAAGGTTACCACCATGATATGATTACTAAAGGCAGGGAGTTTAAGATCAAGAAACTAAATAATCAACCTTATGGTTTAGGGAACTATATGCCTAGTTTTGTAAGGAAAAAACTATCTCACTTTATCAAAGGTTTGATTTATACTATTGATTGTGAGTTGATAGTAGCGAAAAAGGAGGGAGAAAATGACAAAAGATAAACTAATATCAATAATAGAAGAACCAGATATAATCAGAGCTAATGAGTTGGCAGCTTCTAATGACTTCTGCCAACCTAGATTCTCTGAATCAAGGAATTGTTATATTTTCATTAGGAGGAAAAGGAAATGACACACACTAACCATAGGATGCAATTAACATCTTTACTTAATTATTTTCCTAAATGGTCAGAACAGGAATTTAATTTTAAATTCAGACAAAAAGTAAAGAGAGACATAATAAGATTATTACAACACCATAAAAACCTTACAGATAGGGAAATGACAAACAAGTTGTTTTACAAAGATCCAAACAAGGTAAGACCAAGAAGAAACGAATTAGCAAAAGGAGAGAAAGACAAAGAAGGAAACATAATAATCCCTTCTGTTTTAGTAGAAGATGAAAAGAGAGTTTGTTTAATTTCTGGAAAGCTATGTATTGCCTGGAGATTAAATGAGAGTAATTTGAATTATTATATGGAAGGATAACACACCCACCCTTACTTCCAATGGAAATGGAAAAAAAAGAAAGTGATGTAATAAAGAAGTATATTGAAAATCTAACTAATCCTATTTTTAGAGTATCTCCAAAGGAAACCAATAAAAACCGAATGTCGGTTGGTTCAAAGAAAAAAATAGGAAACATATATTCTTTATACAATCCACATAACTACCGTCTGTATTTCGATTTTGAAAAAGTAGATTTCCACCCATTAAGACCAACCAAACCAACCTATAAAACAGATGGGGGTCGGTTAGGTTTAAGAAACAGTAGGGAATGGGCAACAAAAGAAACAATATTAGGATGCAACTTAATAATAAAGAAAACACAAGTACAAGTAAATAACCTAATAGAACCTAAAAGATGGCATCTAATCTTAATGAAGGATATTGATAAAAGAAAGCAACAAGTAAAGGAGATACATTTAAAGAAAATCAATGAAGCTAAAGAAGCTCTAAAAGTATTTCTAGAAGCCTATGGGGGAAAGTCTAAACTAAAATTATTAAGGATATGGTGTGAAGAAAAAATACAACACGATAAACCTATAGATAAGTTACCTTTGGATATGTTCTTTAATGCTGAGAATGTTAAAAAATCCTATGGAGAAAAGAATATAGAATACTTTGGAGATCCAATAAACGCAAGTAATTATTTTTCAAATAGGGGTATAGAAGATATAGCACCAGAGATAGCACAATCAATAAACCAATTAACTTTAAGATTTGATGGAATTGGAAACAAAATAATGGATATGATGGAAGTAAGACAAAGAGTAGATAAAGAACTGGCAATTAACATAAAAACCCATAATAAAGTATTCAAAAAATTAGATAAATTACTATCACAAAAAAGACTAGGAGAGTTTTTTTAAATGATTTCATACAAAGAACAAATGAAAAACAAAAAAATAGAAGAGTTTAACAGAGAAAAAGAACATATTAAAGAAGAGGAAGAATGAAAGAAGAAATAATAACCACAACAGTAATCTTGTTTTTATTCAGTAGTATGCTATATGGCTTTGGGGTTTTAGATAACCAAAAGGAAAATTTATATACGCAGTTAGGTAATTTAGAACTAAGCACAGATCTTAAAGAAAACAAAAGATTAGCAGGACTATATCAAAATGGAATATTTTGTTTAACCCTTGAAGATATGACCTATTCAGAAGTAATTAAAGTATGCAACCACGAATATCTACATTACCAAGATACACTTGGGAAGTATGGAGATGATAACTGTCACTTCAAATCAACGGGGGGATGCTCATAGAATAAAGCAATCCAGCAGACTAGGTTTTTTACCAGTTCTGAGAACTCTCTAAATCGGTAATCACCTCTTTTTCCTGGTCTGCTGGGCTTATAATCAAAATGAAAGAAAAATATGGTTATTTTGACGAAAATGATAGACTAGTAACAGTCTGGGAGGACAAGCGAATGAAAAAAAACTACACCCTGGAAGAAATAAGAAGGATGATGAGAAGCAAGAAGTTTGATGAACTAAGAGACGAATACAAGAAGGAGAACCCAAAGAAACCAAACTTCTGTACTTGGTTTGGAAAGAAGTATGACAATGGAAATGAATATATAAAATGTGATTAAGGAGTTAATATGTCAGTAGCACAAGCTAGTAGGAGACTAAACTCTATAAAGAAGTATTACAACAGAAAGGACTCTGGATTATGTGTTAGGTGTGGTAAAGAACCATTGATAGAAGGAATAACAACTGGAGAGAACTGTGCAGATAGGGAAAGGAAAAGAAAGAAACCATTTCCCTTGACAGATATACAAACCAATAGCCAAAGGATAACAAACCAAACCAAATGGCTCAAGAGACTTGTTTATTCTCTCATTGCTGGACTTTTATTAGGATTCCTTACAATATGGGGTGTTATCCTAAAAGTATTGATGTCTGGGGCAGTAAATACTTATATAGCTCATTGTGTATAATACTATGGAAAAGAAAGAACTAATAGAACGATTGGATAGTTTAGAACAACTAGCCCATGAATTAAAGATTAAAATAGAGGAATTGTTATGTGAGGTGGAAAATGAGTTACGAAAACCTAAATAAATTTATAGATTACCTTAGAAAGATTCAGGAATCTAATATGGATGCTCTTATTGGAGTTACTGGACCAAGAGGAATGGGTAAGAGTTCGTTTGCTATACAGATAGCTAGAAGATATGTGGAAAGGTACTTTGGAGAACCGAGCTTTAATATCAGAAAATACATTGCTTTTGATAATGATGAAGTTCTGGAAAAGATTCATACACTCCCGGTTTATTCCCCTTTGATTGGTGACGAAGCTGCAAGATTCGCAATGGGAGAGGATTGGAACAAGGCAGAATCGAAGGAACTGAAGAAAGTTGTTGCTCAGATTAGGCCAAAGAGATTAATCTTCTTCTTGAATCTACCTAAATTAAATTGGTTGGATAAGAAGTATAGGGAAGAGATGGTTAAGATATGGGTGTGGATTCCAACAAGAGAATATGCTTTAATATTTGAGCCGGATATGAATCCAGGGATAGATGACTCTTGGCATCTAAATGAGTTTAAGAGATTCTCCAAGAAAAGACTAAGTCACTTCTCAGATATTGATAGGATTTTAAAGATTGCTAGAAGGAATCCATGTTTCATGGACTATTTCAAGTTCCCAAAAGTACCTGAAGAACTTTATGATAGATATGAAGCAATAAGAAATGCCAGAGCTTTTGAATCCAAACCAACTTTTATTAATCAGAAGGAAGTAGCTAGAACAATGGTTTATAATTTAAAATATAATTGGGATGGTTTCTTAGCTGCTGTAAACAAAAGCAAGAACAACAGACCAACATTTGATATTATGGAAGACCATTTAGTTATTGATCCAAGAACAAAGGAGAAGATTGCCAGTTCCAAAACATTTAGTAAATGGAACAGAGAGATGAACCTTGCAATAAGGAATATAGAAACCAATCGGAAACCAGAACCCAAACTTTCTATAATTCCTGGAGTACCAGACCCTCCTAAGATAGAATGAGGTACAGAAAATAAAAGTTATTAGATGTAAACGCTGCAAAAAGTTCTTTGAAAAACAGAAGTACGATGATTTATTCTGTTCAATATGTTTTAACATAGTGAATATTGATAGGATCAAAACAAAATTAGAGACTTTAGATCCTTTGTTAACCACAAAAATAAAAGTCATAAGGAAATTTGGAACAATACAAGAAAAATTAAAGAAAGAAATGCAAAATAACTAATCTTTTCTATATTGTTTTCTCCTATTCTTTTCTCGGTAGAAAAGTAAAGTTTAAATAACCTAGAATTTAGAAAGTAGGTTTATGGTAGATGTACCAACCTCTTTAGTTTTAGTTGAAAAGTTTAAAAAGGAAACTAAAGTCAGGGAATTTAGCAAATTCCCTTCAAGAGCAGAAGCAGAAAAATTTAGATCAACAATAAATTTCGCAGGTAAAAGAGGACAACCATTTCTAATACCTACTTCTGAAGTAGCTGCCTTTAAGAAAGCTAGAACAGTATTACCTAAATCTGTTACACAAGAACAAGCTAGAATAAAAGCAGAAAGAGCTAAAGCTCAACAGAAATTTGAAAGGGAAAGGACAGCCGCAAAACTACCAACAAAAGAAGGAGAAGTAGCACGAGCATTATTAAGATCTAAATCTGGAATTATTACTCAAGCAAAACCACAAGAAGTTCCTACAACCCAAGCAGAGTTTGTTAAGAGCCTTGAATCAAGACAAAGACAACAAGAAACATTTAAGAAACTAGAAGCAGTAAAAGTTGCTGAAACTAAAGCAAAGAAACCAACAACAAGAGAAGAGTTTGTTACTAAGTTATTTGAAAAACAAGGGTTTGAAGTTACTCCAACTCCAAAAGGAGTAAGGGCAGTTAAGCCAGATGTAGAGATAGTAACTGTGGGTTCAAAAGTTCTTACAGCAAGAGGAAGAGTTTCAGATAAACCAATTCAATTCCAACCAGTATTCAAAGAACAATTAGGAACAGCTGAACCAAAGAAAGGGATACAATTAGCAGTATTTAAAGGGGGCAAAGCAATTGAAAGAGCAGAAGCAAAAACATCGAGATTTATAGAAACAAGATTAACTCCACCTTTACCTCCTGAATTGACAACAAGACCAGACATAAAATTAAAATCAATTAAAACTCTTGATGATATATTCTTTAATTTTGGAACTGGAGCAAGAGAGCAAATAACAAAAGAACCAATACAATCAAGTCTTCTTTTTGGTGGTGGAGTAGCTTTTAGTGCGTTGAAGTTACTTTCTGGAGCTACAAAAGTAACCAAAGCAGCATTTAAAATTGGAGCTGTAGGATTAGGAACAGTAGCAGTAGGAGTTTCAGGAGCAGAGATTATAAAACAACCAACAGCAGGAGCAAAAGCAAGGAAAGCAGGAGAAATAACTGCCGAGTTTGGAGTATTTGGATTAGGAGCTGGTGCTGGAGGAAGGTTATTTAAATCAAGCCAACAACAAGCTGCAGAAGTACTTAGGCAAATTGCAAGAGAGAAGCCTTCTGATATAGACTTTGATCCTTTTTTTGGATTCAGAGAAGTTAAAATTGAATTAACTGCTCCTAAAAAGGTTACAACTCCTTCAATAGGTGCAGAAGTTCCAAGTAAATTAGTTACAACAGCTCAACAGAGATTAATAGCAGAACAGAAAGGATTAACTGGAATTTCTGTTGGTGGTCCTACTAAAGTCAGAACATTTGTTGTTGGTGAAACACAAACAACAATCTCAACAAGGAAGTTTAAAGGGAAAGAATTTACAATAATCTCCAAAACAGACACAAAGACTGGTGAGACAGTTACAAGAGTTCTGAAAGGGGATAAGGTTTTAGATACTATAAAATCAAAAGAGAAACCAGTTATTACATTTACTGAACCAACAAAGAGAGTAAGCACAAAACAAATATTAGATGCTCCAGAATCATTGGCAGAACTTACAAGAACAATAAGCACGCAAAGAGGAGTTTCATTATTAAAAGAAGGTGAGTTTAAAGTAACTGGGGCAGTTACAACAGCTACAAGAGAGAGGCTCATAGCTGAGGTTTTTAGACCACAACAAAGAACATTCTCACAGATTGAATTGGATTTAGCTACTGGGAAAGCAAAACTTATCCCAAAGTTTATTGAACAACCAGAAACTAGAATTAAGTTTGTTACTTTCGAACCTAAACAAAAACCCTTCATAATAACAAGAACAGATGAAGGAGTTCTTGTTGATAAACCAGCAGGAATATTCACAGGGCAGTTGTTCAAAATCAAAACAACAGGGAAGATTAGGTTTATTGAAACCGAACCAATAATTACACAAGTAACTAAACCAAAGAAACCTAAGAGATTCCTTACTCCACAAGAACTTGCAGATGAATTGATTAGGAAAGGAGAGTTAAAAGGAGTATTTGAAAGGAAGTTAGGTAGGGAACGAGCAGTTGGACAACTTACATTTGCTGGTGACATTAAAGTTGGAAAGAGGATTGTTACAGTTGAGAAACCCTTTATAGAAATAGATCCAAGAGTACCAACAACAAAAAAACAAGCTAGAGCAGAAGCCATAGATTTTTTTAAATTAGTACTTAAAGAAAAGAAAAGAAAATTTATAAAACTTGCAATAGCTAAACCAAAAGAAGCTTTTGGGGCATTAAAACCAGAAGCAACAAGAGAAAGCATACTATCTCATGAGTTACTTCATTTCAAATTTCCAGAGAAAACAGAAAAACAAATATTAGCATTAGAGAAAAAAATAGCAAAAGGAAAAGCTGTTGCACTAAAAAGTAAACCTCAAAAACCAAGAAAAATAAAATTTGAGATAGTGAAAAAGAGAGAAATTTCAAGACTAGGAGAGAAACCTAAACTAAAAACTAAGGGAATAGTAAAAGAAATAGAAGTTAAAAAACCAGGAGTTGAAATAATTCGTAGAGATGTTAAATTCTTTTCTCCAAGGACAAGGGGAATAACTACTAAGGGAAGGTTAGCAATAACAACTTCTTCATTTTTATCTGGAGCTAAGGTTGAAAGAGTACCAACAGTTGCACAAATTCCTATAGTTTCTCAGATTCCAATTACTGCTCAAAGACCAATCGCTATACAAGAACCTATTTCAATACAACAACCAAGAGCTGTTCAGCAACCTAGAGTTATACAAGAGCCAAGGGTAATCCAGGAACCAAAAATTATTCAAGAACCAAGAGTTGTTCAACAATCAAGAGTGGTGCAACAACAATTACGCCAGGAGCAAAGGCAAATTCAAAGAACACGAATAAGAGCACTTGTTTCTAGGGGAAAAGCTATTGGAGCAACTCTTCGTGCTCCAAAAATAAGAGTTCCACCTCCACCACCTCCAGGGAAGATTCCTTTACCAGAAAAATTAGATAAAGGAATAAAGAAAAAAGCATTTGAAACACAAATAAGATTAGGAGAAAGAAAAGGAGACAAGTTCGTTACAGTAAAAGGCAAAATCCTACCAAGGAAAAGAGCAATAAACTTAGGTGCTGGAATAACAGATCAAACAACCGCAGCTTCTTTTAGGGTTAAGAGAAAAGGCTTTACAAAACAAGCTGAAGATCCTAGATTTACCTTACAAGATAAGTTTAGAGGAAAGAAAGGAAAATCTAAGTTACCTCCAAGGACTTTCGTTGAAAAAAGAAAGTTTAGAATAGATTCTCCTGGTGAAAGAAAAGGCATTCCTTTTAATCCAGAAAGAATACCAAAGTTAAGAGCAGCTATAGAACGGAAAAGACAAAGAAGAATAAGAAGAACATTACCTCCTGGAAGGTTACCATCTGCTTTTAAAATGGGAGGAGGAAGAGTGAGGGTGTTTTTATAATGGAAAAATGGATGAAAATACCCTTAATGATTTTATTGTGGTCGTTTGTAGCTTTAGTCTTATTAGCATTATTAGGATTTGCATACGGAGTTTATTTAGGAATGACAAACCCATCATTGCTCCAAATGGGAGGAACATAATATGGTACTACTAGAAATATTAATAGCATCACAGTATAAAAGAATAAAAAATAGCAGATTTATCAGGCCAATAATCCAAGTCGCAAGACAAATTGACCCAGATAGAACATTAAGAAAGCTGCAACAGCAGCGGAGGAAATAAAAATGGCAAGAATAGGAAAAGTAAGATTAAAATTTACACCAAAAAGTGCAGGAAGAGTCTCAAGGAAGAGATTTAAGAAGAGAGTTGCAAGAAGAAAGAGGCAAAGTAGGAGGTAAAAATGGTAGGAATAAAAAGAATAAGGAAACTACCTAAAGGCTTTACTGTGCAGAAATTTATCAGAGGTACACAGGAAGCTCAAGCAAAGAAGATAAGAAAAATAAATGTAGACTTTGATACAGCTACTAAGAGTGTAACTCGGAGGGCATAAAATGGCAGGATTTAGAAGAAAAACCAAGAGAGATGTAGGTACTGTTCTAATTTTAGGTACAGGTTTGACTGTTGGAACTGCAATAGAATCTAAATTAGCACCACCAGTTCCAGTATTTACACAGTTTGCACCTGTAGCAGCCGTAGCAGCACCAGTAATTGGAGCTGGAATAGTTCTTAGGAGTTTAAAACAATTAGATACAGTTCCTAAACTGAAGAAAAGAAGGAGAAGATAAGATGATAAGAACACATTTCAAAGCAAACTTTAGAACAACAGTAAACGATGGACATATGCACCTTTGGATGCCTGGACAGAGATTTACAACAGTAAACGATGGACATATGCACCTTTGGATGCCTGGACAGAGATTTACAACAGTAAATGATGGCCATAACCATAGAGTATTTGCTGGAGTAGCTCTACCAAATAAACCAGGAGCACATTCACATATGATATTTTTGTTTTTAAGAAAGGTAAGTTTATTCTTGGAGGAGGAAGAAAGAAAGCAAGAGATTTCAGAAAGAAACGGAGGAAATAAGAATGGTAATGACACAGAGGCAAAGTTTATTCTTTGCAGCAACAAATAAGAAATTAGCATCACAAATTAGTATTAAAAGCCCACAAGCATTTAGGAAAAGTATCAATACTGTTAAGAAAGGTGGAGTTACATTAGAGGAAAAGAGAGCTTTAGTCCTAGCCCAAAACAGAGCAGGTGCACAACTTAAAAGAAGTAGCTTATCCATGAAAGAAAGATTAGAGTTTACTTTGATAAGAGGAATGAAACTACCAAAAATAACAAAAAAATGAGTCACTTATTTAAAGTTAGAAGGAAAGGAACAAAGAAATTTACAGATTTGTTTGCAGTAAATAAGCACCAAGCTGCTATGAACATGGAAAGAATCAAACATTCAAGACAATTCCTAGTCAAAAGTCCCAGAATAGAACAAGTTAGCCTAAATAAAACAAGAAAAATAGCTAGAGGGAGGATATAAAATGGAATTACCAATGACATTGATAAAATATGGTTTATTAACTATAGTTTTATTGGTTGCTTCATATAAGTTATGGATTGTAGTACAAAAATTAGTTAAGAAACTTAAAGGAGATGATATGGATATGGATTTGGAGGTGAAATCATAATGGCAAAGTTCCTAGAAAGAATAAACCAATTTAGGGAAGGTAGAAGAAGAAAAGCAGCTATTAGGACAGAATCAAGAAAGGTTAAGTTAAAAGCCGCTATACAAAAGAAGAAAGAAAGGCTTGAATCTATTTCAGAACTTAGGAAAGCACAAGTTAAGAATGAACAATTAGAAGCACAGATATTAGAAGCTAGAGCTAGGAAATTCAAAGCCAGAAGGAAAATAGCTGGTCCACTAAAACAAGCTGCTAGAGGTGCTGCAGCAGGATTTGGACAAACTAAACCTGTTCAATTAAAATTTACAACACAAAAGAAGAAGAAAACAAAGAAAAAACAACCGCCTCAATTCAAACAGCAAGCTCCAACACCAGGACTTGGGAGATTTAGAGTATTATGAGAAGATCAAGAAACAAAAAATCACAAGCAGTATTTGTTTGGGTATTTGCATTAATGTTCTTGTTTATGATTAGTTTGGTCTATATTGTAATGACAAAACCATTCATTGCAGTAAGAGATATTATTGGACCTAACTTTACAGGAACAGAATTTGAACCAACCTTTGATAAGATAAATACTTTTTGGGTAGTTTGGCCAATTTTATTAATTGTGAGTGTTTTAATATGGGCATTTTTATCGACTCTCAGAGATAGACCTGACTTCCCTAGATTGTGATATGGCTAATGTGGAAAAGAATAACATCAATATGGATTATTGGAATATTTTTATTAATTCTCCCTTTAGTATTTGGTGCTTCTACTAATTTAATTCTACAAGATGCAGATACAGAGATATTGAATGATGCCTATGTTGATGAGAGTCTTGCTGATTCTAATCTTGGTTCTGAGACTACCATCAGAGTTAGGGATAACTCAAGTGGTTCAGCTAGGCGTAGTTTTGTAATGTTTAATATTAGTGGTATTTCTTCAGGTTTTATTGTAAATGAAGCATATTTTAGATGGACAACAACAGTATTTGAAGCTATTGGAAGACCAAGAGCCTTTGAAGTAAATACAACTTGGAATGAAATGGAAATAACTTGGAACAATCAAATGGATGGTTCATTATGGGATGATGCAAAGATGAATACATCTTTAGCTGAAAGTAATAGTAGCGGCACTGGTCTTGGTAATCATACATTTAATGTTACTAATATGGTTAGAAGAGCAATTAGTGAAAGCAGAGGAAACATAACTATAATGATAATAACAACTTCTGGTGGTGCTGGACTAGAAGCACTTGCAAATAGTAAAGAATCTGGTAAAGATACTTCTGAATTTCCTATGCTAAATGTTACTTTTACTGAAATTTCACTTCCAGCAACAGAAAAATATATAATTAATGCTAAGGATTTCCTTAATTTACCGATTGTAAATCTCACTGTAAATATTACGAATGGTAGTAATTTAGATGAATTTAATGTTATACTTAGTACTGTAAATGGAACAATAAATATAGATAATAGAACTGTGGAAGCCTTTGGTAAAGATTTCTATACATTTTTAATCATGGCAAATGATTCTGGGGGTTGGTTTAATGCTACAATACAAAATGTAAATATAACAGATGGTGGTATAACAACAGCAGAGATGTTCCAATCTGTACTTAGAGTTACTGCTTTTGACGCTTTTGATAACTCAACAATATCTTCTTTCTCTGCTACTACTAATTTTAGTGCTTCTGAAGGTTCGGGTAGCACGACTAATGGAGAATTATTGCTCTTAATGAATCTAGGAAATTATAGCCTTACAGTATCTGCTAGTGGATTTGAAGATACGAATATTGATTTCCATAGGTTAGCATTAGATAATACTACATTAAATGTTAGTATGGGCTCTACATTTTCATTTAGTTTGTTTAGGGAAGAGACAGGATTGCCTTTCAACACAAATGCTACCAACCAAACTAAGTTAGAAATAGTTTGTCCGCAAGAAACTATCAGAGTAATTTTTAATAATGTCTCAAATATTTCTAAAATTATAAATTGTCAGTTTACTTTGATGCAGATAGTTGTGGATTATGGTACTCAAGGAAGTTATTTTAGAACTTTAATACCAGATTTTACTCAAAGGCAGATAGATTGGTATTTAATAGACTTGAATTTAGGTGATATTGTTATACAAAGAATCATTTCTCTATTGGATTTAACTAAAGAATTTGTAAGTGCAAAGTTAACTGTCAAAAGAGCAGTAAATGGAACTACAAAAAATGTAATTGAACAAAGGTTTGATGCTTCTGATGAAGTTAATTTGTTCCTGGTTAAAAATGGATTGTATACTATGGAAATTGATAATGGGGTCCAGACAATACTTCTAGGGAATTTAATTCCAACAGAAGCTGGAACACAAACAATAACCCTCCCTGCTATAGAATTTGTCCCACAAGAAACAATATTGGGAGGAAATGTCACTTTTTCATATACTTTTAATGCAACACAAGGAATATTAAGGATGCAATACTTAGATACCTCAAATAAAACCACATTAATAAGATTTACAGTCTTTGAGAATAGTACTATGCAAGTATTCTCTGGAGAATCTCTTAACAATGCCAGTGCAATTATCACATTCAACCAAGTTGTAGGAAACATTACTTACAATACGGAATTATTTGTTCAACACCAGGATTTTATCAATTTTACAGATAAAAAAGTATTTTTTCAACTTACTGGAACAAGTTCTGGTGCATTAGATTTAGAAGGGTGGACACCAGCAGAACAAAGAGACTTAAAGAAATGGTTTGCTTTTATATTCCTAGCTATCTGGGGTTTGATGTTTTCAAGGTTGCATGCAGGTATAGGAATGACAACTTTAATAATTTGGTTATGGATCTTTAGAATATTTGAATGGGTAGAAGTTAGTGGTTTAATATTTGGATTTTTAGCTCTATTAGCAGTAATAGGCTGGGTTGTGGAGGCAATGAGGAAGAACTAAAATGAAGATAATGATATTAGCACTGTTTTTATTTTTCTTGAACTTATCAGTAGCTATGGTAGATATATTAGGTTTATACACCGTTAATGTGGCATATACAGAACAGTGGAATGAAGAATTAGAGGTAGAATTAGGAGATGAATACAATACTGGAGCAGCAGCAGATGTAGCAACTTCATTTGGATTTGGAGATTTCATAAATGGTTTCCAAAGTTTTGCAAAAATGTTATTTAGAGCAGTAAATGTCTCAGCAACAATAAGGTTATTTTATGATGAAGCTTCATTTATTCCAATATCAAGGTTATTTGGATTGGGTGTTGGAATGCTTTATATAATAGGATTAGCACAATTCATTTCAAATAGAAGTACAAAAGGAATGCAATAAAATGGTAACAGCAATACACCTTCAAAATGAGTCATTTGATTTGTTAGTTAATGGTTCAGTAATACCTGCAGCTATAAAAAGCTATGAAATAGCTTGGACTTTTGGTGGAGTAATATGGTTATGGCCAGTTGTGTTATTATTTACATTATTAATGGTAGCAGTTAAAACAGAAAGTCCACCAATGGTGGCAATCTATGCTATACTTGGAACAGTAGCATTAGGTACAAGTAGAATAGTTCCTATTTCCCACCCAGCTTTCTTTTTAATTGTAGTATTTTCTGTTGTAATTTGGCTCTTTTCATTATTTTTGAGCCCAAAAACTGGTTGATAGGAGGAAATTTAGGAGAAAACCTAACTATAAGCCGAAAATACTTTCTCGGTAGAAAAGTAAAGTTTAAATAACCCCATTTACATTGTTTTTGGTTATATGGAACTAAAAAGACTATTGGAGAAAACTCCATTAGCAAGAAGCAAGAAGGGCCAAGCGATTGGCATTAGAGAACTGGTAACAACTCTGGCAGTAGCAGGAATCTTGTTTATTGTTGGTGTGTTAATCTTCTCCAAAGTGGATGCTTCCATAAACACAGACAGTTTTACATCTGCCCAAAATTCTACGGTAGCAACAATTCGTTCTACTGTATTGGATTCATTTGAGCTGGGTGTAATCAGTCTGATTGTTTTGGCAGCAGTTGTTATACTTGCAGTCCTGTTCACACTGGGAAGCCAGTAAGTGAACTGAGAACTCAGTATGACTGGGCTTAGGGTATGCCTTAAATACCCTTTTATAATCATAAAAACAATGAGAAATAAAAAAGGACAAGTAATGGGAATAAGAGAACTGATTCTTACTTTAGTCTTGGCTGGTTTGCTTTTCATTGTTGGTGTTCTAATCTTTGCAAATGTTACAAATGTTACAGAAACTATTTTAGATCCCGATAGAACAACAATAAAAAATGAAACCTTTACAATTACAATAGAAGAGCTTGGTGTTACTTCTAATACTACTACTTTATCAAGAAAAGGAGTAATTGCAAATACAGATATTGTAATCAACGTATCTGGTGATCAAATAGCTTTAATTAGGAATACAGATTATAGAATTACTTTATTTGATGGTAGTAGTGGAGAATTAACAACTCAAGCAAACTTTACATTAATAAACTTAGATGATCCTGCTAGCTTTAATAATTCTTTGTTAGGAATTAGTTATGATGTTAATACTCAAAGTGCTGCCCAAGTTTCAACTGGGACAATACAAACAACAGTATTAGATAGTTTTTCATTAGGAGTAATAGCTTTAATAGTTCTAGCAGCAGTTGTAATTCTAGCAATCTTATTTAGATTAGGGCAATAATTCTAAAATTTTTAGAAAGTATTAAATATATGTCGTGTTATTAGATATTGCATATGATAGAAAGTGTGTATATTACCTTAGTGGTTCTGGGATTCGTTGCACTGCCAGCTTCTTTCTTTGTTAATCAAGAGAAACTCCTACAACAGATTATTCTTCTGGCACTTTCAGCTATAATATTTGGTGCTTTGGCTGCAGCTTCATTTAATTTTGAGGTTGCAAGTTGCATATCAACTGGATGTACCAAAGATTCATTTGTTTTTGAAGATAATGCTTACCTTTTTGGTTTTATGACACTGATTGCATCAGTATTAACCTTATTAAAATCCTTTGATGCCTTTTACTTCAAGAAAAACGCGTTATGATGAAAAAAATAATGGTATTTATACTAATGTCAATAGCAATTTTAACAGCTGGTTGTGTCAATAAATATAACACTTCAGGATTTGAGGATAATGGTACAATAATAAATAGTTTAGAAAATAGAAGTGTTATTGTAGATGGGAATGTAACTGCTGATTCTTTCATTGGGGATGGAAACAAACTTACAAATCTAAATATAAATTCAACAATTGGTGAATTAATAAACTCTACAAGAGTATGGAACTCTACTGGGGGAAATGTTTACTTAAATGATAGCACAGGTTCTATAGGAATAAGAACCTCAACTCCTGGAAGTGCATTAGAAGTTATTGGAGGTGTAGAAATAGATAATCTTTTTGATAATGACGGCTCTAACTTCTTTGATTTATCTGGACAAGGAGCAGATAAAACATTATTATCAATATCTTCAACAGGAGCAGTTACATTTGAGGATATTTCTATAGTAGAATTACAAATAAGTGACTTAGACCATTATACAACAGCAGATTTTATAATAGACTTGGGAAATGTTAATGATTCAATATCCTTATGGAATAGAACCAAATTAGGTATTATAGCAAGAGAATCCAATAAGGTAATAAATGCATCTGGAAATAATATAACAAATGTAGGAGCAATAGAAGCACCAGATGGTTCAGCAATTAGATTCTCTGCTCCTGATCCTTTTACTGGAGTAGATATAGCAATAAATATAATGAGTAATCAATTACTTCCAGAGGGAGAAATTTCTCATATCTTTACTGATTTACCTGGAGAAAAAATATTAAGAACATGGCAAGTAGGTCTTCCAGATGGAGCAGGGTTTATGAGAAACTCGCAAATAATTTCATCAGATTTTGGAATAACAAACGGAACAAAGCTTTCAAGATGTTCTGAAATGGCAAACCAAATGGGTGGACCGGATGGTTTGAATTTAGATGGGGTTGGTTGTAATACAACAGATTTAGGAGCGGCATTATTTGTAGAAGGAAGTGTAAGAATAGGTCATAGACTTGTTGTAGGTGGAGGTAATAACTCAGTTTATGGAATACAATCTCAAGGATTTGCAGATTTTAATATGGAAGGTGGTGATTTTGAAATCTTTAATGGAAGCCTTCATCCGTTTACTCCAAGAATTGAAGAAGTAGGATTTGCAACAGGAGAGTTAGTTACTATGATAGATGAAGATTTTGAAGATAATGATATTTCTCCATTTCAAAAAAGAGAGCAAGTAGGTTCAGATTTAGATAATTGGGATGTTGATATAGATACCTCCTTTTGTTTTGAGGATGAATGTGCAAGAGCAAAAGGAGGAGATTCAAGGTCTCCAAGAATCATGGAGCATAATGTTACAACAATTAATAGAAACAAATTAAATCTAACCTTTTGGATAGGTGCAAGAGCAATAGACACAATAGACAATCTTTCTGTTCAAGTTATTAATGGAGCAAGTAGTGTAATGATTTATAATTTCACAGGAACAGGGGCAGCAAGTAATACAGATATATCTCCTCCAGAATTTATAACAGCTTTGATTCCATCTTCTTTTGATAATCAAGCAAAGATTTCAATTAGATTTAATATGAGTGCAAACTTTGGGGGTACAAGTAACTCAAGAGAAGAGTTTTGGGTAGATAATGTTAAACTGGTTGGAACTGCTACAGCTTCTACAAGGCAAAACGTAACAAGAAGAGACACAACTATAAAATGTGGTTTTGGAGATTTTACTTGTTTCTTTTGGAATGATTCAAGTAAAGTTTTAACTTTAGCAGGAAATACATCTATTATTTCAGAAACTATCCAAGATTTAATAGTTTCTGGATTATTTACTTTAGGAACAAGAACAATAACTTCTTTCTTTGATATAGTACAAACAGATGATTTAGATATTGTAAACTTAACTATGTTAGATAATGGAACAATATTAAGACTAAACACTTCATTATATCAAGTAGGATTCATAAATGGAACTTTTGACCTTAACACTACTGGATTCATAAATGCTTCCAGATTAGATGGTTCAATAGATTGTAGTAATATAGATGGTGGTTCTGATTTGGATTTTTGTGTTGATGGTGGTGGAGGTACTTCTGTCTGGAACAGTAGTGGAAGTGATGTTTATTTGAATGATAGTACTGGCAAAGTTGGAATTGGAGCAATACCAAACTATAAATTAACCGTCTTCGGAAGTATGAATTTAACAGGAAATTTGACTATGAACAGTTTCAGTACATCAACAGGTGAACAAATATTTGCATCAAGTGCTAAACCAACCAAACCAGCATACTCTTTTGAAAGAGATAAAGATTCTGGATTTTTTTTATCAGGTGGTGGAAGATTAGGCTGGGCAACTGATGGGCAAGAAAAAATGACATTAACACAACAATTAAAGATATCATTATCTGGTTCAGCAAGCTTACCAGCCTATGCATTTGGAAATGATGATAATACAGGAATTTATCTTCCTTTAGATGATGAACTTGGTTTTGCATCTGGTGGCTTAGAATTTTTAAGGTTTGAAGAAGATACTCAAGACGAAGTGCAGTTTAATGATGGTGGTGTCGATATAGATTTTAATATTCAAACCAACAATAATGCAAATATGTTTTTTATCGACGGAGGGACTGATAGAATAGGTATTGGAACAAATACACCAGGTTCGACATTACATATAATTGGAGATGTTAATATATCTGGAACTTTGAATGTCAGTGGTGATGTCGGTATTGGTGGTGATTTAATAATAACAGGAACTTGCATATCGGAAGGTGTGGATTGCAATACCGACATAGCAGAGTTAATGCATTCTAAAGCAAGTGCAGATAATACTAGTTGTATAGTTACTCCAGAACATCAAAGAACAATAACTAACAATTTCTACAATGCAACCAGACAAGAATGTGAATTTCAATTAGTTGGTGCTTTTTATGAAGAAGTTTGTAATGATGTTTCAGTAAAAGTTGAATTTAATAATGTAAATGATATTTGTGGAGAAAGTTTTGAACCTATTGAAGGAAACGAAGGTAAATTTAATAAAATAACTATATGCCAAAATACAACATCAACCTATACAGAAGATGAATTAATAACAATTCCGAAAAAAGTAAGTTGTAATTTAAATACATTTTTTGTAAAGGAATTTGAAAGTGGAGATGTTGTTTGTTCTGATACAGATGCACAAAGAATTAAATATTGTAATAGTGCTTATGATACAAGTGTAATAGGAGTTGTTAATTATGAAGCAACCATGATATTAAACCAAAGAGCACCTTATCCAGTTGCTTTGGTTGGGAATGTTCCAATAAAAGTAAAATGTGATACTGCAATAAATGTAGGAGATTTGTTAGTGAGTTCAAACACCCAAGGATATGCACAATCAGTAAAAACAGTTACTCCAACAACATTAGCCCAAGTGTGGTCGAAAATGGGCAGTCCATTTTGCAAGGCGTTGCAGTCATGCAATTCTGGAACTGCAACTATAAGATGTTTGTTAACATAAAAGATGATAACTAAAAATTGTGAAACTTGTGAAAATGTGTTTACTACTTATTCTTTTTCCATAAGATTAGGTCAAGGTAAGTTTTGTTCAACAAAATGTATACGGCGTTCGGAAAAATCAAACATAAAACAGAGTATGGCAAGAAAAAAATTATTTCAAGAAAATAAATTAGAGATTTAATGTAGATAATGGGATAACTTTGTGTGAAGAATGTCATAAAAAAGTAATGTGGAAAGAAAATGAATTTATTGAATATTTTCAAAATAAGACGGTCGCAAAAGCTTTGGAAAGTTGTAGTAGTGGAACAGATACAATAAGAGCATTATTAACTTAATGATGCACAATAATCAAAGATGTAGGAGGAATTGGATAAAATGGCAAATGAATATTTAGAAAACACAGAAGTAGTAGAAAATCAACCAATACAACAGATGGGTATGCAGAATGACCCTTATATGCAACAACAAGCTGTGAACTTAGCACTAGAAAAACAATACTTAGATGTACTAAAGCATTATACAGAAGACAAGACAATACCTGATGAAGTTACAAAATCCAAGTGGGCTATATTTGGGAAGGGATTATCTCTGACATTCCTAGAAGAAAAAGACCTTCCAATTATAGATATGTTTAATCAAGTTCTTAGAATTGATGCCTTGATGAATCAACCAGCACATAAGCTTACATTTGAGGAATCACACCAATTAGACCAAACCCAGCTATATTTCTATTTACAGGCTAAGAGAGCCATTGGTACTAATCATGGAAAGATTAATGAAAGAACTCTCCAAGTAACCCAAATTGGACAGTCCATAAGCCACCAAACTATGTCTACGCAAACCCCCAGAGCAAGCATGTTAGGAAAGTTAAGAAAGATGTTATAAAACTAATGGAGGAAAGTGTAGAATGAAATTTGAAATAAAGAAGGTTCCTAAATGGGACAAGGCAAATAGAGATGATAAGCTATTATTTTTGAAACAAGAGGGTAGGGGTAATTTTTTATATATTTCTGCTTTCTTTTATCTGGTTTTTGCAATTAATCTTGTTTTTTTTGGTTGGGCACATGGTAAATATTACATAAGGAGGATTGATTAAGATGGCTCTGGATATACAGTCCTGCCTTGCAGCAGGAGATTGTTTGGTAATAACCAACAACCAGTATTATGCTTTTATAGGATCATTTGCAGCAGCGGCTTTGTTTTTAGTAATTATATTTTTGATTACTTTCTTTACACCTGCAATGATTTTCTTGAAGGCTAAATTTAAGAAAGCAGATATTATTTATTCTGTGAATAGGGGACAACAAGGAAGGTTCTTAATCTCAACGAATAAGTTCCAAGGTATTGCAGATGTAAAAGGAGTAGGTCCTTTTATAATTTCAGAGAATAGTCATACTATAGAAAAGAAAAGCAAGATGTCTATGTACTTTGCCTTTGGAGAATTTGCAGCTACGCTTCCATTGGAGTATGCAACCATAATCCAGAGACTTAGGGAAAGTAAATACAAGATAGACAACATAGATGACTTTGCTGGTTTGATAGGAATGAAGTTTAATAACCAAACAAAAGCATGGGATAAGGTAGAAGATAATCAACTAACAGATAAACAGAAAGAAACTAGAAACGAAGTAAAGGTAATGATAAAACCATACAAAACAATCAACCTGCACCAGATGGCTTATATGTTTCCATTCAATATAACTCCAGCACTTATTGAAAGCAAGACACAACATATGTTAGCTCTGAAGATGAGCATGTTCAATAAGATGACTCCCCAATTAGTTATGATGTTTATAATGATAATGATGGGAGTTACCTTAGCAGCAGTTATAGCATTTAAGTTTCTCCAATCAGGAGATCCAAGTGGAACAACAACTGTTATAGAAAGAGTTATTCAAACTGTGCCAATAGGAAACCTATCAGGGTAAATAATGGGAGATAACTTTACGCCTTTTAAGAAGGCAACAAAGGATGAAATAGAAAGCCATAGTTCGGCATTGACAAACAAAAGGATAGATTCAATACTACAGGAATTAAATATTATAGAACTTACTGTAAACAATGCGTTTCCTCCTTCTGTCCAGCATGTCATGCCGTACCATTCTATTTTGTATACTTTATGGAACGAAACCAATTCGTTCTATAATAATTTTCCAGATTTACAGAAACAGATTCTTTTGTGTGTATCAGATGGAGAAAAAGCAATGTTGTTTTTGAAATATACAAATCCACAATATGTTCAACAATATCATGTTGAATGGTTAATTAAGAACTGTAAGAAACTAAGATTCCTAATGCACAGAGGATTACAACAAATGGGTTACTTCTATAGATTCTCCAAAAGAGATCCTTCTTCTATAGAAGAACACATTAAAATCTTTGAGCAAAAGAAATGGAATATTAGGAAGGTGAACAATGAAGTACGACAAGATACAAAACTTCCAAGAGAAGCTGAAAAAGGATCCTAACTTAATGCCAAGTTCAGTTAAGACTTACATGAAGTTAATTAAAGAATTAACAAATAAGTATGGGACAAGTCCAAGGGTAGAAGAATTAAATGAGTTCATAGACTACAAATGTAACAACAGACAACCAGTTGTTAAGTATGCAATCAAACATTATTTGAACTTCCTTTGGAGGGATAAAGATTATAGGCAACTTGTTAAGCCTAAACTTAAGCCAACCAAAAGAAAGAAAACATACCTAACAAAAACTCAGGCATTGGAAGTTATAAACTCAATAGATAACGAAGAACATAGAGTTGTTGCAATAATCCAATACTTTACTGGGGCTAGAGCTTCAGAAGCAATTTCAATATTAAAAAATAATATTATCCAGGAGTTGGAACAAAAGAGAATCAAGATTAACATTATAGGAAAGGGTGGAGGTTTAGAACCAGTTTATTTATCTGACCATGTATGGCATGAACTCCAACCATTCTATGTTAAACCTGGAGCATATATGTTTTTGAATTGTGAAAATATCTCTGAAGAGAAGTTAAGAACTAAGACAGAAACATATTATAAAAAATATTATGAGAGCTTGAAAAAAGCTGCATTAGAGAATGATATTGAAATGTGTACTCATGACTTAAGAAGGAGTTTTGCACAATCTATAATTAACAGTGGTGTTAATATTTATGAAGTACAAAGATCCTTGAGGCACAAAGACATTTCAACAACAACAAAGTATATTGAAGATGACCCAGAAAAAACAGCAGCAACAATGCTTAAACACCAAGAAGACCTCAACTCAAGTAGTAACTAGAAGGTATGGACAACTAAGAGTATACGAAGTCAATCCAAAGTCTGGAGGTATGTTGAGACTTATATTGAAAATGCCATTAAGCAAGATAGGAGAAAAAGTAAAGAACTTCTTTTACAAAAGGGCAATGGAAGAACAGGAAAAAGAAAGAAAGGAACGAGAAGCAAAGAGGAAGAGTTTGATAGATGAAAGCTATAGTTCCTATGAACATATTTAGAGGTACAAACTATGAACCCATTAAAGATATTTGAAAAAGAACCATTGGACAGAACCAGACTTAACTGGTTCACTAAGATTATTGTTTTCTTTATAGAATGGATTGCCAGATTCCTGGCCAGTCTATATTTGAGTCTTATATTAATCATACTTGGTATCTTACCATTAAAGAGATTCTCTTATACATTTATCAGGGTACTCTCAACCTTTTGTAATATGTATAGGATGCGATGGATGCCAGGAGAATTGGAGGCTGAGAATGAACCAGATGGACGAAAAGGAATGGACAAAACAGATGGGACAAAAGTTCCTAAAATGGAGAGAGCAGAATAGATACTCTGGACCTATTAATGTTCCAGAAGTAGCAAGGTGGACACAACACCTTGTATTGGAACTGCAGGAGGATAAAAAATGAAGAGACAATGTTCAGTAGTAGGATGCCACAATGAATTAGAAAATATAGAAGAACACTTATGTTTTGATTGTAATAAAGATTGGTTAGGTTTTTCTGAACTTAATGATATAAGTATGGCAACAGAAGAAACAGATAAGGCACACGCATTTAATCATTTCCTCAATTCAAATAAAAAATGAGATTAATACTAGCAGACTATTTAATGATAATAGCTTTTATATTAATGTTAGCTATTCATGGAATTACTCAATTTTTGATTACACAAGCTACAACAGATTTAGAAACAGCAGAAGCAGTAAATGCACTTATAACTTATGTTGAAGCAAATCCTCTTGGAGCTTATGTACTTAAATTTGAGAAGCTGAAATTCATATACTCTTTCATTTTTGTTCCATCTATTTTTATATCATTTTACTATTATATAAGAACAAAGTATTGGTATGATGAAACATTTATAACCATGATTGCTATATTATTTTTATCTGGGTTTATTATAAACTTCAATAATGATTTTGCAGTATTGCTTGGTTATTTAGCGAGGTCCTAAAATCGGATTTGTAGGAGTACTATTAAAAATATTTGTATTGTTATTGATAGCAGTAGCAGCATATTTCATATATCTATTTACTTTAGCAATAGGTTGGCAATGGACAACCTTAATCATCTGGTTTATCTTTTTATTTGTGATAGGAATAATAGTTTGGAGGTTACACAATGGGAGACAAGATTGAAGTGTATATAAATGGAGAGAAGAAAATGGATAAGGAATTGACACATATAAGAGGCGAGGAAGCAGTTGAAACTATTAAAATGGTATTGGAGTATGGGGAGCTACATAAAGGCTCTAAAATCGGTATGCTGAAAGGATTAAAGGGGTTGAGATAGTTGAAGAAGAAAACGCTTATAAAGGGCATACCTTATATGGTCTTGATTATAGCTATTGGGTTTACTATGTATTCAATGTATACATTACAGAGTGCTGAAAATAAATGTAATGAACACTTGATTACGGAATATGAGAATCTAATGGAACAGGTTGAGAAGATTTGTCCAATGATCAGAACTCAGATGCCTGGACCTATTAATGCTTCATTGGATTCAAATTATTTTGGGTAAAAGGGTATCACTAAACATTACAATACGCCACTATACATCTCCGCACAGCACGAGGTGATACGATAATCTAGTATAACTATAATCTATTCCTCCTTAAACTTCTCCACCAAAGCTTCCTTAATTATCTTGCTTGGATCTTCCTTAACCTTCTCATATAATTCCTTGTTCAAATATATAGATATTGTTGGCATTGTTATAACCTCCTAGTATTAATGTATTACATATATAAGCAAGTATATAATTACTATGGCGAACCAATATAGTATATTCTATAATATCCGTTCAATTAAAGTTGCTGACTAGTTGCTTTATAAAGCCATTGGACATTTATGGGAAGATTTAGTTTGTTAATTTAGAATGTAGTTCATCAATAACGGCTAGTGCTTCAGCTCCACCTTTAACCAAAATTACACCTTCAAACTCAACATAACCTTTATAATGTTTATTTTCCTTATAATTTTCTACTTCAGTTTCATTTGTTAATATATAAACTTTATATGGTTTTTTATCTGCTAAAGCTATTGAGTGTTTAATTACACTAGAATGAAGCCCTTCTTCTTCATCCCACTCATTTACAGGGTGCATAGCACCCAATATTAATTCCCCTTTACATTTTTTCCCCCTAACTACTTTGACGAACGATTTATCTAAGATTACATTATGTTCCCAAGGATAAAGTGAACAATTCATATGTATGTCTGATAATTTAGAAATATAATTTTTCATAATGTCTTTGTCACCTATAATAAATTCAAGAAAGTGTTCGTCTATAATTATTCTTTCAACCAAAATTCCCCCTTTATTAAGAATCACGAGAAATCGCCTCAACAATTATCTAGAACTTCTTTATATTCGTCCACTGAAGTTATGTTTTTTGGTGAAGTAATTAATGAAGATTTAACTATCAAAACCGTAGTAGGTTCTGCTTTCAAAATTTTTAGTTCAATTTCCTTGGTTTCACATTTAGTTACTTTACTATTCCTAATACTATCTTGAAATCTATTTGCTAACCCAATTTCCACTAATTTTCCATCCAAAATATATTCTGTTCCAATAGCCATTTTTCTTCACCTCTTTTGATTATACGATATGTTTTATAAACCTTTCGGTTTGTTAATTACTGTATAGTGTAAACAAAGATTAGAAGTTACAGAGTCACTATCTGTATTGTCCCTTAAGGAGTATATCATATTATAATTATATTATATTTATAGTATAACTAATATTTAAACTTGTTGTTTATATGGCTTTGTCCATAAACCCCCACCTTGTCTATAAACTATTTGAGGGCTTTGCCCATAAACTACCGTTTTGTCCATAAAGTCCTTAGTAAAGTTTTTATAGAGTTCTAAATACATTTTAGTATATGCCAGAGTTCCAAGAACATTGTAGGATTAGTGAATTAAGAACTGGAAAAAGGTTTGAAGACCTTCATAGATGGATGGATAACTTCGCAGGTGAATTAGGTAAGAATCATAGAGAACAAAGACATGGATTAAATGATATTGAAACAGTAAAGAAAAGGTGGGGAGATGAAGGAGTAATTGAGTTTTTAGTTCATATAATAGTAGATTTTAGAGATACTAAAAACAAATTAGAGAAATTGTTTCATGTGATCAAAAGAGAAAAACAAAATATTCTTGATAAGAATAAAGAACTAGCTAATGAATTTAATGAATTACTTGATGAAGCCGAGAATTTAGAGTTTGCAGCAATGTCTGGTGTAGAGGCTAGTTTAACTAAAAACTTTGATAGAAAATGACCTTAACCAAAAACAAGAAAAAACTCATAGCACTGGTTGTCTTTTTAGGTGTAGTTGGTATTGCTTTCTGGAGTAATGGTTCAATTGCTGTTACTTGGTTTATTGCTGGAGCATTGATTGGAATGGGTTTTATTCAGATAGTTGGGAAGAAATAGCTACTCGAGACTACAAATCTTTATATAACTGCATATTCATTACTATACGTCATAATTGATTATCATTGATAGCCATCGATAATGATATATGGAGGAGTTGATCCAATATGTCGACTGAGGAACTTAAACAAGATACTATTAGAATTGTAAAAGAATTAAAAGAAAAACTAAGAAAAGAAATCGACAAAACTGAGAAAGCAATTAATAACTAACTTCACTTTTTTTTGTTTTCTATTCTATCTATATTATTCACTATCTTATCCAATTCTCCAATCAAATCTATATACCCCTCTTTACTTTCCTTTAATCTCTCATCTTTAGTAATCAATTTTTTACTTAAACTTTCTAAAGCTTTATCACTAAAAAACAAACCAATAATTGTTCCTAAGAAACCAACAACTACTGTCAGAACAATACTTACTGAATCTATTGGTTCTGGTTTTAAAATATAGTAAAATGATATTACTATAAATATAAACCAACTAAGTAAAATAAATGTAATCTGACCAAATTTAATAAAACCCCTTGGATCTTCAGAAATTTCCCTTACTTCATAAAAAAACCATATAAATAATGGAATAAAAATAATTGATGCTAAAAAGAGAAAATTCAATACAATTAAATCTTTCATAGATAAAAAATCAAAGAGCATATCAATAAACAAAAATCTTTATTTTAAATATGTTTCTATTTTTTAGTAGTGTCGTAAAAATCAAATCTCCTTAGCCTTCCTTAGAACACTCTCTCCCTTCTCAGTAAGCTTATAATGCATGAAATCCCTTCTGCCTTTTTCCATTACAATAACTTCTATGAGACCTTCTACTTTTAGTTCCTTTAGTCTTTTTGATCTTGTCTTTTCTATTGGACAGGCTTTGTTTAAATCACTGAACCTTTTAGGATTCTGAAGTAAAGCTTCTAGTATATCAAGACAGTAAGGTTTACCTATAACCATTAAAGTTCTCCATTTGTCGCTTTTCATATACATTTCTATAAAACTACACTAATTAGAGTTTTTCTGGAGAAGTGGTAAGTTTACTTACCAATAGTAAAGCTTATAAGTCGTACTATAGTTCTTCTATAAATGGCTTGGAGTGAGGAGAAACGTAAGAAGATTTGGGGCAAGAAATTCAATCCTGCAGTCTTATTGGGAATATTCTTTCTTTTAGCAACTCTAACTGCTGGTTTAATCTCATTTATTATAGGTCTAGTTTTCATATATCAAGGATATAGGATGTATAAGAAGTATGGATAAAATTAAATGAAGATTTTCACTAGAGAACATTTAATAGCAAACATAGTAATAATTTTGCTCTTATTAATTACTTCTATTAGTAGTTATAACCCTGCCTCATATAACAGTATTGGAGAATCCATATATCTTCAAGAACCAGGCACTGTTGTTGGATTTATTTTAGGAGAAATAATAATATTTTTCATTTTGTTTTTAGTTTACTATTATATTCGAAAGTTAGTTTTGAAATTAGTTATTAGAGTTAAAAGAGGTAGTTCGGATACTAAACATAATAAAAAAAACACTGTGTCCAAAAAAGAAGTTTCAAAATGGTTAATAGTAGTTGCTATTTTATTGGTAGCCTTTTTTGTCGTTACAGATTATATAGATAATAAAAAGCAAACAAGTGATGATGTAGCTGGTGTAAGTAAAGCTGCTGGAACAACCTTAGTTACAGTTATAGCATGGGTTATTGGTTGTGGTTGTGGTTTTAAAAATTCTAAATGGGCAAAAGAAATCAATAAGAATATGAATATTGCATTTATAATAGGGTTTCTGCTTAATTTTATTGGATTATTGATTTATTGGATCTATTATAAAACAAAAAAATGAGTAACAGATTCAACTTATGGTGTAAACTATGTGGACAAATGCAACGCAGTCTTTAATTAAAACTGAACTTAAGAGAAAGACTAAGAAGGAATACTTAAGTATGAGAAAGGGGACTCTTGTAGGCACAATCATGGCTTATATTGCAAATTATGATAGGCTAAGAAAGCTTTATGTTGATAAAACCTTAGAAGCAGAGTTTCTTAACAGAAGAATAAAACAACTTGAAAATAGAATCCATGTTTTGAGTGCTAATGGGAAGTATCATAGTTTCAGAGATATAGACAAGAGTATGAAGAATATCAAGAAAAAAAAAGAATAACCACTTAACTTTCTTTTTTCTTTAGTATACTTTTATTTCAAAAAACAGAGAAAATCAAATAAACCACAAAATCTTATTACCCATTCTACTCATTCTTATTCTGCCTTGGCCCCTCAAAGAAGTCAAATGCTTCATAGTAGTATTAAAACTAATTCCAGCCATCTGAGATACTTGGCTTGTTGATAATGGCCTTAATGCAAATGAAAGTACTTGTAGTATTCTTGCCTGGAAAGGGTTCAATTGTTTAAATCTAGCAGGAATCATTTTTTAATAACCTCGAAATAGTTGATGTGTTTTTCAGGTGGCTCTTTTACATTGACTCTTAACCTTAATTTGTCGCCTTTTTTTAGATTATAAAAGTTTGATATTTCTCTAGGTAATTTGATTAAGAATTGTCTGCCATCAAATAGCACACTTACTTTCTTAACTATATCTACATTTGGTTTTATCTGTTCTTTTATTTTTTCAGCTTTTTTCTTGTTAGTACTAATTTCTTTACTCATTTTATCTATTAAAAGTACTATAAGTATTTAATACTTTCTATTTTAATCAATCAGTAGTACTACTTTAGAAAGCATTATATAAGGGTACGAATTACCTATCAAATATGAAACTATCTCGTCTACCAGCTAGAGTAGGGGGAATGGAGGTATTAACAAATGAAGCAACAAAAACAGAAAAGGGTTCGAGGAGAAAAAACAATTTTTATCTTGGAGGAGTTGGATAAAAAATATGGTGTCTTAGATAATAACCAGGAGATGGTTGTGTGAAAGAATTAATCTTTGATTTGTCCACAGAAGGCCTGGAGCCAGTAAAGCATAGGATTGTTGGAATTACAACTAAGACTGCTTTAGAGGAAAGAATCTTTACTTCCAGAGATGAGAAAAAGTTATTGGAAGACTTTTGGATCTATATGAAAGAAAAGAACTTTGAAAAGATTGTGGGATTCAATTCAGATAATTTTGATATACCCATGTTGATTATTCGTAGCATTAAACACAACATAAAAACCATCAACATAAAAGGAAAGTCCTTGGATCTAAGGAAAGTATTGTTTGGGGAACAGCATAAAAAAGGAACTTTACAAGATTTCCAAAATCTATTGGGCATTACTTTTGTAGAGAATGGATATTCAAAGATGCACATGAGTTTGCTTTGGGAAGTAAACACTCTAAAGAATCTCGAAGAGAATTTATTGCAGGATGTAAGGATAACTTGGAAGCTATATCTAAGGATAAAGGAAGTGGGCTTAATTGATTAAATGCAGTTGGTGTCAAAGTCCAGATATAAAGAAAAATGGATTTAACTATGCTCCAGATTATAAGGTACAAAAATACAGGTGCCTATCCTGTAAAAAGATATTTAGCTTTACTGATAGGTTGCCTAAGAATCATGTAACCTCCGAGATAGTAAGCCTTTGTATTGACCTGTATCTGAAAGGATTAAGTTATAGAGTTATCAAGCAACAGATCATAGAGGAGTTCAACCTTAAAGTATCCCATGTAACAATCTATAATTGGATTCAGGAATATACAACCCTTATGAAAAAATATGTTGATAAATTAAATCCAAAAGTTTCTGTTGTTTGGCAAATGGATGAAACTGTAATTCCATTCAAAGGTAAAAGATTATTTATGAAAGATTATAGAATGGTAAAGGGAGGAAAATGGTGTTGGGTTTGTATTGATACAACAACAAGGTTTGTTCTTGATATGTATATAACACAGAGTTCTGGTTTGAAAGATGGAATGGAGTTCTTTAAAAGGATAAAGAAGATTATTAAAGTTGAACCAGAAGTGATAACAACAGATGGGAACCAAAGTTATAAACGTTGTATCAGAGAGACTTATCCTAATGCTAAACATCTGAATATAAAGCAGATTAGCATAAAGCCAAATACTTCTTTTGTGGAAAGGTTCAATGGAACTATCAAAAATAGGACTAAGACTATGAGATGTTTTGAGCAATTTAATCCATGCCAGACTACTCTAACAGCCTTCCAAATCTACTACAATTTCTTAAGGCCCCACATGGGATTAGGTGGGAAAACTCCAGCTCAGGCAGCTGGCATTGATATTGATCTCACAAACCGCTGGACTTCTTTGATTAGAAGTTCTTTAATTAGTTGTTAACAACTATTATTGAACATACATATTCTATACCCCCCTTTCATGCACAGAAAAACTCTGAACCTAATTTGAGATGTTGGGGGAGAAAATACTAATTTGCTCCCATTAAGAGCCAACAAAATTATTTTTTTAGCCATTGCTAAAGTATATTACTATAATTAGAAGATAGTTTTGAGTGATAAGTGTTTTCTCTTAAAAGATAAGAGCATTGATTGAAACTTTCAAGCAAAACCTAAATGTTATTGTCATTGATAACAAGTTCCTATCAAGCATGCTTGAACAAAAGGATACCTAATTACTGGAGTATCGAAATGTTTAAATAGTTGCTAAGTTAGTAAGTAACTAAAGTAATAAGAAGATATCAAAATGAACAAAGAAGATTTAGGTGAAAAGTTTATTATCGGTTTTTTTATTTTAATTGCTGGAGGAATGTTAATTGCAGCACATTACATGATAGGTAAAACTTTAATAGAAGAATATGGTAAAGTGAGATTATTATTTATACCTGTTAGTTTAATATTAATTGTTACTGTTGGTTGGGTATTTAAACTAATATTTCCAAAAGCTACAATTTATGATAAAGAAAGATAGGAGGAACGAAAATGCCAAACATACCAATCTATGTGAAAGATGAATTATATGCTAAGTTCATAAATGCTGATAAAGAGGTTCAAAAACAAACCAAGATCCGTGCTGTTGAGGCTATGGAAGAATCATTAAATAAAACTTAAGGAGGATTGATACTATGAGTTGGATTGTATTGAAATGGTTTCTTGCTATATTATTGATTAGTGTTGCTTTGTATCTATTAATCAGAACTATAGTAAGATTTGCAAGACAAAGAGGATGGATAAAGAAAGCAAAATGGAAAGAATAAGATTTGGTTTTTTATTAATTATTGTCGTGTTGCTCACAGGATGCGTAGACAACACAACGGCTGTCCAGCATTGTGATAAACTTGGGCTACAATCTACTGGGAAGATTTTTGGCTGCTCGATTGAGTGTGTTAATGTTACAACTGGACAGCTTTATGATTATGAAGGTGATTGCAAATTAGTGAGGAATTGAAATGGATGAAGATAGAGGAATAGGGGCTGGTGGAATGTTTATTATAATTTTAATATTTATCTTGGTTATAATGACTCCTGTTATAATTATAGTACAACACACCATAAACCAAAAAGAAATGGCTTGTAAGGAATTAGGGTTCGAGACTTATAACCCTCCCCCAGGAAACGAGTATTGTGAGGATTCAGAACACAACTTACATTATGTTCATATTGAATGTGACCCTTGGTACTGGTCTAAGTGTACTGCGAAAACAATATCTGTTGGAGATGTGAGGGTGAGATAAAAATGCACAATAAACTACTAAGATTTTTTGAAACAACACTCCCAATGGTTATTGGGTTTGGAACAGTAGTAGTTACTATAGCTATTTTAGAAGGTTTTTGGTGGGGAATTGCTGGAGTAATGCTTTTTGCTATTGTTGATGTTTTAATGACAAGAGGAGATTAAAATGGTAGCCAAAAAAATAGAGGACAAATATTTAGGAATTTTGGACTATGTTCAAAAAGTAATCTTACCATTAAAAGATAAAGTCTTTGAAAAACAAGATGATGTTTTCAAAGCAGAGAAGGAATTAATGGTATCAAAAGTTTATAAGAATTTCCAATCACAAAAGAATAGGTTACATTTATTGAAAGTCAGATTGGATCAAAAATATTCAGGATTGGAAAGGTTTAGAAAATGATCACAGAAAAAGACATAATGGATTATATTGTTTTCGGCTATTTCATATTAGGATTTTTATATGGAATGGTTGTACTTAAATATTTAGAATGGATATGGAGGACAAGAAGAAGATGAAAAGAATAAAAAGGATGAGTGTATGGATTTATATCCATTGGCCTATAATCATTATAATATCATTTCTTACAGATAGTAGGTTACTATACACTATTGAAATGTTAATCATGTTACTGCTATTTAGAATTATAGAATCAGAAACTATTTGGAAGTTTCAGGAGGAACTAAAACAATGAAAGAAAAAACATATAAGGTGAGAATTGTGTGTGGGAATTGTAATAACGCAATGACTACTAAGGTACCACATGGAATGTTCTGGGAAGATCATTTTAAAGATAAGGATTGTAAGAATTGCGGTTGTGCCCTTATCCAAGAAGAAGTTAAGGAACAAACAGAAGAAGATAAAATAAATATAGAACAAGCAAAAATATTTGGAAAAACAGATGAGGAGGAACCAAAAATGCACCAAACAATATGTGATAGATGTGGAAATGTAGTAGAAGGTAATATATCCAAGAGAGGGGGAAAGGATATGTGTGGGAAATGTGGAGCTGACTATGATAAGTTCATGGACAAGAAAGAAGAGAAGAAGGGATTCCTATGAAAATATTACCATACAAGAATAAGGAATCAGGAGAAGAAGCTTTGGCCATTGATGCAACTTCTGCCCTACAAGCAATGCAGGACCTGGAAGAGTTTAATGGAACAACAACAGATAGAATTGTTACTAACTGGTATGCACTTAAAGGACAGTTTAGAGAAGTCATACTGAGCCAGGTACAACAGACAGAACCTAAAGAACCAGAAGAGGAAAAACAAGAGAATGACAAACCAGGGAAATGAAGAATCATATTCTATAACCAGTCCCCACGTTGTTATAGATACAGTTCAGAAGGAGATTAAAGAAATACCCATCACTAAATCTTCTTCTGAACTTTTCAGATTCCTTGGGATTGATTATATAGAAAACTAAAGAGGTGATATCGATGGAACAAATATTAAAACAGATTCCAGATATTTCATTAATAGATTTAAATAATCTATTAACTGAATATCCTTTATTTATGGGATTAAAAGTTATAGATAATAATGTCTATGGAATCGTAGCAGAGATAGAAACAAAACAAGTGGTGTTAAGATGGGAATAGATTGGGAGGGAGTTTTACCAATGGCTATTGGTATAACTATTTTCGTATTATTGTTTGGAGGTTTTATCCTTATGAGTATAGGTGAACAATATCAATTCAACGCTAAGATAAAAGCATGCGAAGATTTGAATATGGAAAAAAAGTACATAAACAGCTTTAATACTTGTGTAGATAATGAAGGAACCGCACACATAGCAGACTTTAAATGCGAAGGGTTTTTATGGGAAACAGAATGTAGTGTTAGGTTCATTAAACTAAGCACATTCGGAGTTGAGATGGAATGATACCCAGATCCCACATAGCACAAAGGCTTGTTGCCTTTACAGTTGTAACTTCCCTCTACGGAGCAATAACATTCAAACCAGTATTTAATCTATGGTATTGGATTGTTGCTACTTTAGTGGAAGTAATCTTTTTCCTGTGGTTGTTGAATTTCATAAATGCAAAAATATTAGAGGTGAGAGTAGAAGATAGAACAAGAGCAACATAGGATTATGAATATCATTGATAATATATTAGAGAAACAGGATCAACACGAAAAGAAGTTAGAAGAAATCAAAGTTGGTTTGAATCAGCACCTTGTTACTGGTGAGGACAATGCTCATAGATTCTAAATTGATTAAAGGTTTTAAGCGTGAAAACAAAAGGTTTATATATATGTTAGTATATACTAACATATAGAGGTATAAAACAAATGACAAAAACATTAATAGATAATATTGATAAAAAATTATGGAGCAAGTTTGCAGGACTTGCTAAGATTAAAGGAATGAAAGTTGGAAAACTACTGAATGAGGTAATATTTGTTTTCCTTGAAAAAGAAAAGATAATCAAAAAGAAAGGATCTAATTGAAGGGAGATTAAAGCGGAGGATAAAATGAACTCAATAGAAAAAATAGGTTTATTATTAGTTATGATAAGTTTGGCTGGAGCCATAGTAAATCAAGATAATATTTTTATTTTATGGTCTGCTGTTATAACAAGCGGAATAGGAATATTTATGTTTTTATGGTCTGGTAGAAATAAACCATAATATTATTTGAATAAGAATGTGGTGAGAAAAAATGGATGAATTTGTAAAAGGATTATTGGTTGGTTCTGTGACCGTTTTTATAATTATGATAGTTACACAATGGAAGTATCATTTCGTACTTAAAAGTGATAAAAAACTCAAGAGGTTTTTTGATAAACACAGTTATAAGTAATCCTTTGGGCAAGAGAATATGGTAAACGAAACACTTGATAAAATATTATGTTTCTTTTTTGGACACATAATTGACTATCAATGTAAAGAATGCAAAGCATACAACAAAAAGAATTGGTGGCTATAATCAAAATAGTAAGAGATTAAAATGGATAATATCGATAAAGCAATCTGGGTTTTTTCATTTATAGGAGCAACAATATGGTTTTTTGTACCACCAATAATTGCAGGTTATTTAGTTACAGGTCTGATATTTGGGTGGTGGAGATAATCATACTAGGAGGAGATTAAAGTGAACAAAATAATATTAATTCAGGTTGTAAGTCTTGTTGTAGTTTTATTATTGCAGATATTTTTATCAGTAAAATTAACTATGAATCCCTTTTTACATTTAATTTGGGTAATTCCAATAATATGGATAATATCATATATTGCTATTAGGAAATCAAGAAGTAAGACTAAGAAAGGTCAATCTAAATAACAAAAGAATGAGGTCAAAATGAAAAGAATAGATATATTTACAATATTACATACAATAGTATGGCTTATAGGAATTAATGTTGTAGTACAGATTTTAGGATTCAATGTTTATGATTTTAGGTTTTGGATTACCTTAGGAATAAGTGTAATTTTCCAACTACTTACTTTAGTTTATGGGATGAAGATAATTGAAAGAGGAGTAGTATCATAATAATAGAAGATTACAAATGATAAACATATACTCCAATATATATCTACAAGGATGTAGAGATAACGAAAGGTTTATATATAAGTTACATCTACATATATGTAGATAAGGCAAAGACCTTATCGGAGGGAAAAATGCTTGAAGACAATACAAAAAGTGATTTAATGTTTTTTAAGAAAAGGTTGATAGAAGCTAATAGGCTTTTAACTCTTGCATATAAACAGTTAGATTCTTATGAGGATTTCAATAGCCATACCAAATTAATGGAAACGTTATTAGAGCTTTTAGAAGATAAAGAATCTGATTTAGATTATTATATAGAAAAGAAAAGTAGGAAACAGAAATCAAAATGAACAGTAAAATCTTCACACCAACAGAACAGAAAGAGTTTGAAAGAAGGCTCAAAGGAGAGAAGAAAGATTATAGGATTTGGTACAGGGTTAAACCAAAACTCCAAGAGCTGCTTAAATTATTCAAACAAAAGAAGAAGATTGAGAAGCTACTATAAATACACTTAGCAATGAAAGATTAAAATGAGAGATAATGAAGAAGTAGTATGGGATGATTTATCTGTAATATCAGCAGAAATAAGAGATGCTATAGAACATAGTTTTAGTGAAATATCTATTAATGCTATAAAAGAAAAGTTTCACGAGAGGTATAAGGGGGTTCAAATGAATAAACAAGAAATAAGAAATAAAGGAACGAGAAATCCAGCACATTACTGCTTAAACTGTCTAGCATTCTTAGGACATAGAGGTTTTTGTAATGGGAAGTGTCATGACGATTGGTACGCTATACATAGTGAGTTACACTCTTAGAAATAAAAGAATACAATGGAAAGAGAATTAATTGAAGTTAGGATATTTACTTCATGTGTAGGATGGGAAGATTGTGAATGTAATAGATGTAAGATTGCAAGATTGTCCCTTAGAAATAAAATAGAAGATAAAGAACTTATATTGCAAATGTTCAATAAAATCTTAGAAGTAAAAGATTAAAATGTTTAAATGTGATTTATGTGATAAGGATTCATCTATCGGAATGATAACACACAAAGGAAAAACTCTATGTATTGAATGTGTAAGAGATGTAGTTAATATTGTTAATAAGTATGTTGATATTTACAATGATAATAAAGAGGAAGATTAAAGATGAGATGTGAAAATTGTGAGGTTTGGAAATGGTATTATTTTATTATTTATTCTTGCCCAGTATGTAAGGGTAAGGGACAAAAAGAAGTAAATAGAATACTTGATATAATCAAAGAATTAAAAGATGATGGTTAAAAAAGAATATTATTGTAATAAATGTGAATCAATTATTAGTAAAGATTGTAAACATTGTTCATATTGTAGAATAGAACATCCAGAGAATATTATACTCTTAGAAAATAAAGATACTGGTGGTGAATGATGGCAGAAGTAATTGATAATGATTGGCTATGGGCTTTAAGAGTAATCAATATGAATCAAAAAGCATTAAGAAAATATGCTACGGAAATTATTAAGAATAGAATGGAAAAATACACTTAGGAAATAAGGTTAAGATGATAGAATTTATACAACAAATAATTATTTTTTTCTTTTTATTAGTTGTACCGTTTTATTTAGCTTTTAAATTATTCCCACCAGAGAAGTATGTAAACTAAGGAAGTAAAGATTACAAATGAAAAACTGTGTAAATTGTGGAAAAAAGAATGTTGGAAGTAATCTGTGTTTTATATGCAAAATGGAATTGAGAGTGATTTTAGGATTAGAAAATAAACTCTGAAATTAAAGAATAAGGTCAAAATGTTATTCAAACCAGAACACAAAGATATGATTTTAAGGAATAGTAAGACCGCTACAAGAAGGATATGGAAGAGACCAATGGTTAAGGTGGGTGGAATCTATAAAGCAAAACTAAAGATGCTATCAAAAGAATACTTTGCTAAGATTAAGGTTGAAGCTTTATACAGACAAGCATTGGGAGAGATGGACTATGTTGATGCTTTGAAGGAAGGATATGAAAGTTTAGATGATTTCAAAAAGGTATGGATTGAGATAAACGGAAACTGGGATGGAGATTTAGTTGTTGATGTTATTGAGTTTAATGTTGTAAACTAAGGAAACAAAGAATATGGTAGATAAAACTTGTCCGATATGTGGAGCAAAAGAAGGAGAACCATGTATAGATTCAGGAGAATAAACTTAGGAAACAAAGGAGGCAGTCAAAATGAAAAAAAGAACTAAATCAAACGGAAGTAATAACGACCATTGGGAAACTCCTCAATATATCTTAGATGATATTGAAAAAGAGTTTGGTAAGTTCTTTGATCCTTGTCCACTTAACCATAATTCTTTTTTTGATGGGTTAAAAACCCAATGGGGTAAAGTTAATTTTATCAACCCACCTTATAATAATAAAGACAAAGTTGCTTTTATTAGAAAGGCTTATGAGGAATCTTTGAAAGGGAATACCTGTATAATGCTATTACCAGTTACAACAGATATCCCAATATTCCATGAGTTAATATTACCTCATGCCGAAATCAGATTTATTAAAGGTAGAATAAAATTTAAGGGTTATAACTCAAAAGAAGAATATGTTACAAACAAAACTGGACAATCTGGAAGTATGTTTGTAATATTTTGGGGGAAAGAATGAAACTCACAAAAGAAGAAATATGGCATATATCACAAATAATGAAAGAAAGAGGAGTTGGACATTGCCAATTCTGTAAAGATTTAATAGAGAAATTTGAGAAAGAAGGAACAGTCTTAGGAGGGAAAGATTAAAGTGGAAAAAGAAGTAATGGAAGGGAACATCAAGCTTAATGTATTTGATTCATTTCCTTATAAGGATTTAAAGAAAGTGATTGAAGCTATTGAGAATTTGGGTTATAAATGCGAGTTTGTAGATAATGGTAATATTGTTTTTCAGAAGGAGGATTGAAAATGCAACCAACAACATTTGAAGAAAAGAAAAAAGATAGAGAGTTTTATGAAGGGCTATTGGGAATAAACTCTACAAAAGCAGAAGTAGTTGTTAGACTTATAAAAGGAGCAAGGGCTGGGTTTGAACCAGAAGATTATTTGAAAGGATTCAAAAACAAGTTTCATAAGAAAGTGGAAGTACAAAACCTTATGGATGAAGTAGAAAGAGCTACTTTATGGATTCATCAACTTCAAAGAAAGGCAGGATTCTTTGACAAGAGAGGAAATATATTTGAGCAGATTGAAGAACAGGTTGATGATTTAAAAGATAAAGTAAAAGAAGAGATTAAGAAAACAGATGAGGCATTGAAAGTATAATCTTTAAGCAAAGAGAATCAAATGGATAAAAAAATAGTTGAACATCTTGAAGAAGAATCTGAGAATTATTGCCTTTTTGGTTCTTGTAAAGATTGTACTAAAATAGCTAAAGATGGAAGAGGCATTCATAGAGTAAGAACCTATCGTGTTTGTGAGTATACAGAAGAGGAAGAATGTGAGAAATGCGATGGCGATGGGACTACAAGACATGACTGTTGGGAGTGTGGGGGTTCTGGCGAAGTTGAAGAAAAATGTTTAGATTGCGATGGTGATGGACAAGTTCCAGATGAGGCTGGTGATGAGAAGTTTATTAGAAGGAGAGCAGTGATAGTAAAAGAATCATAACCTTAGTTCAAAATGATTACAAAAATGGGTAGAGGGAGGATGGCAAGGTGAAAGTCTTGTTAGCTTTAGAGCGTAGGCGGGGTATATGGGTGAAACAACGATAGGATGCACAAACCGCCTACTGTCCCGCCCATAATCTTTAAGTGAAGGTGAATTAAATGAAACCAGAACCATTGAAGGATAAATGGAGTATACTTAATTGTGGTTTTGATAAATTAGATGTCAAATCCGCAGTTGAATGGTTGAGAGAACAATTAACGATAGAAAAATACAAAAAAGCTGGACACACTAATTGGATTGTTTATGTTGATAATAAAATAGACAAAGCATTTGAGGATGTTAAATGAGTATATGCGAGTATACATGAGCATACAAAGGACACCGTCATGACACCAAATGGACAAAGAAAAACTAAAGAATAGGATAAATGAATTAATTGAAACAGAAGGAAGATACCATTACTCAGATGTTCAAAAGAAGTTTTTGGGTATAATAATAGATACAGCATTTAAGGAGGCAGAAAATGAAAGTAGAAGAATTAAAAGCGTTAAATAAGAATGAGAGAGTTTTTAGCATAAGTTTTGATAGTAATGAAAGTGTTGATATTGTTGCTTTGAGACAGAATAGAATAAATTTTGTTGTTAAAAAGTCAGATGTTATCCGAACAGGTGGAGTATAATCTTAGTTCAGTATGATGATGGAGGTAAATAAAATGGGTTCAGTTGGTTCAAGCAATCATTTAAGTTTTGAGAAATTACCTTTGGAAAAAGGACATAAGCTACATAAGTATAAAGTAATTAATCATTCGTTGTTCCAAGAGATAGGGATTATTCATTGGCGTGGTGGTTGGAGAAAATATGTCTTTCAAGCACTTCCGAAAATTGATATGGATAAAGGATGTCATAAACAGATTGATGATTTCACTGATAAACTTATGAAAGAATGGAGAGAAGCAAGGAAGAAAAAGAAACCAGTATCTTTGTGAGAAAAGAGTAGGAGGTAATTAAAATGGGAACAGAAAATCCAGAACCAAATTTCCCACCAACTTGTTATATACAAGGATGTGAGAAAATAGCAGAATTTGAGAATAAAGGAGAAGATGGTTGTAAAACATATCATTGCAAAGACCATACAAAACAAACAGAATGTCAAAAGAGTATTATTAAGGAACTGTAACTTTAACAAATGGAAATGACAAAGACACCGACAGTAATGTGGAATAAGTATGGAATTGACCAAGTTTATTGTCATTGTGGAAGAAGGGCTTTTATGAAACAAAGAGCATTAACTGGTGGAGCAGTTTACGAATGCCCTATGAAACATAAGTTCAAAGAAGATGAGGTTAAGAGAGTCAAAACAAAGTTTGACCCAGTATAATCTTTGTAAGGAGACATGATGGTAAACGCTGAATTGATTGGAAGATTTTTATGGAAATGCTCTAAATGTAATAAAGAGTATAAAAGTAAAATGAAAGAATCTGCTTTTGATGGTGCAGAGAAGTGTTGTAAATGCAAGTATTAATAGCATGTGAAGAAAGCCAGGAAGTCTGTAAGGCTTTTAGGAAATTAGGACATGAGGCTTATAGTTGTGATATTCTCATGCCTTCGGGAGGTCATAGAGAATGGCATATACGACAAGATGTAATTACACTTATTAAATGCACAGCAGAAGATTGGGATATGATGATAGCACATCCGCCTTGTACTCACTTATCTGTAAGTGGAGCAAGATATTTTAAGGAAAAAATAGAAGATGGTAGGCAACAACAAGCAATAGACTTTTTCATGGAATTGATTAATGCTAAAATACCTAAAATAGTAGTTGAAAATCCAGTAGGTATAATGTCTACTAAATATAAAAAACCAGACCAATATATCCAACCTTATGAGCATGGACATAAAATAAGCAAAAAAACAGGATTATGGCTTAAAAATCTACCATTATTAAAACCAACTAAAATAGTAGAACCAGAATGGGTATATTACAAAAATGGAGGCAGATGCTCTCCAGACCATTACAAAAATGCTTTTTCAAAAGATAGAGCTAAATTAAGAAGCAAGACTTATCCGGGAATAGCAAAGGCTATGGCGGAACAATGGGGTTAATCTTTAGCAGGAGGGATGATGGTAAAGAAAAATATAAATTTTGAAGATTGGATGAGGGAAAAACATTTTGATTTATATGGAGGATTACGTTTAGAATATTTAAAAGAGAAAGTTAATCTTTAGTGGGGGGACGATGATGGAAATAAATGATATATTGGAAGAAGGGAGTAAAGTAGTAACTGTTGTTTTTTGGACTTTAGCAACAATAACCCTTGCAATTATGTTTAGTCCAATTTGGATTCCAGGTTATATTTTGTTTTTT